>Ga0209344_10002167_pt1 | contig 22789 bp, 25 predicted proteins | sample Cruoilmetagenom6_FD_187293 | JGI IMG/M metagenome (GOLD analysis project Ga0209344, IMG submission 187293) | Oil polluted marine microbial communities from Coal Oil Point, Santa Barbara, California, USA - Santa Barbara Oil Seep Sample 6 (SPAdes)... | ecosystem: Environmental > Aquatic > Marine... | reverse complement strand
TCAGACGCAGACACAGCACTGGAGGCCGCAAATGCGTTTTACACTTCGCGTCCTGATCGGCCCACAGCAATCAGCCTGCGTAAGTGTGACGCCCTTAGTGAAAGTGCGATAAAAGATCTAAAGACACAGATCACACTAAAATCCAAAGGCCAGCAATCCCCGCTACACTGTCTAGAAGCCACTTTGATGGCGACGCAGATGCCATTTAAATTGGGCCAGCCAAAAGAACGTGCACTTCATCTGGCTTTACGCAACAGCGCTGAATCGCGTGCATTACGCTATGTGTTTTTTGCAGAACGCGCCGTGTCCAAACCTGCAATCTTGGGCCAATCGAAACCCCGTGACATCGCGCAAGTTGCGATTGTCGGGGGCGGACTGATGGGTGCCGGTATTGCATTTTCTTGCCTTCAGGCAGGATTGAAAGTGTCATTGCTTGAGCAGGATAAAGATACAGCAGATAGGGGGTTTGACCGGGTTTGTAGCCTGATTGACGGTGCAGTGAAACGTGCGAAGATTACCCGTGAAAACGCTGATAAATTACTGAAAAACCTGCAATATGGCACAGACTACAATCTGGCGGAAAATGCAGATATAGCGATTGAAGCCGTCTTTGAAGACTTGGAAGTAAAAAAAGCCGTATTCCAACAGCTTGCCGATATGATGCGCCCCGATGCTATTTTGGCGACCAACACATCCTATATTGATCCGGTTGAAATTATGCAGGGGATCAGTAACCCATCACGATGTATTGGACTACATTTCTTCTCACCTGCCCACATCATGAAACTGTTGGAAATTGTGCGTCTACCGGCCACCGACCATGCTGTTATCGCCACGGGATTTGCACTGGCCAAGCGTTTGCGCAAAGTTGCTGTTTTATCCGGCATTTGCGATGGGTTCATCGGTAATCGTATTTTAGCGGCTTACAGGCGCGAGGCAGATTATCTGTTGATGGATGGTGCCAAACCCGAAGACATTGATGCAGCTATGCGCGCCTTTGGTATGCCAATGGGTCCGTATGAGTTGCAAGATTTAACCGGCCTGCAAATTGCCTGGGCCAACCGCAAGCGGCAGGCCGCCAAACGCCCACCCGAAGAACGCTATGTAAAAGTCGCAGACATGTTGTGCGAAGCGGGTCGCCTGGGCCAACGCAGCGGTGCAGGATGGTACCGTTATGACGAGAACAGCAGAACACCGATCCCCGATGAATATGTCACCGACCTGATCAGGTCTTTGGGTGCAGGCCAACAAAGTTTCAGCCAGGACGACATAATAAATCGTATCCTTGCCGCTATCATCAATGAAGGCGGGCGTATTATCGAGGAAGGCATCGCAGAGCGTGCTATTGATGTCGATATGGTGATGGTTAACGGTTACGGCTTTCCCCGCTGGCGCGGCGGGCCCATGCACTACACCACCGAAATTGGTCTAAAGCGTATCAAGGCGGATATGGCACAAGTGGCATTGCAAAGCCCAAATAGTTGGGTCGTATCGGATATGTTGAAACAACCCTGAAGATAAAGTATATTCCCCAGCGTAACTCTTGACCATAATTAAACAGTCTAGATACTGACGCGAAAGGGGTTTACCATGTATAAAGTTGCAATCACCGGCACGGGTGTCTTTACCCCCGAACAAGTCATCACCAACGATGAACTTGTCACCGCTTTCAATGCTTATGCAGATAAATTCAACTTTGAAAACAACGACGCGATTGAACGTGGCGAGGTAGCTGCCAAAGAGCATTCATCCTCCGAGTTCATCTTTGCCGCCTCTGGCATCACCCAACGTCATGTGATGGATAAAGCAGGCGTTCTTGACCCGAATGTGATGTACCCCCATTTTCGCAAACGCAACGATGACGAACCTAGTATCATGGCCGAAATGGCCCTTGACGCATGCACTAAAGCATTGAAGCAAAGTGGAAAAACCGCAAATGACGTAGACTGCATAATTGTCGCGGCGTCCAATCACGAACGTCCCTACCCCGCCATCGCGGTCGAGGTGCAGGACTTGTTGGGCGCAGGCGGTTTCGGGTTCGATATGAACGTCGCCTGCTCGTCGGCCACATTCGGCATCCAAGCCGCCTCTGACATGATCCGCACCGGTTCAATCCGATCGGCGCTTGTGGCTAATCCCGAGATTTGCTCAGGCCATCTGGAATGGCGCGACCGCGATTGTCACTTCATCTTCGGCGACGTTTGCACCGCCACATTTCTGCAGCGTGCCGACGACGCCATGGGGCCGCATTTTGAAGTTTTATCCACTAAATGCGCCACGCAATTTTCCAATAATATACGCAATAACAACGGCTTTTTACGCCGCTCCTTGCCCGCTGGCTTAACTGATCAGCGCGATATGCAATTCATGCAGGAAGGCCGAAAAGTCTTTAAACAAGTGGTCCCGATGGTGTCCAAACACATCCTTGATCACCTTGCATCCGAAGGCAGGGACGCATCCGAATTAAAACGCATGTGGTTGCATCAAGCGAATAAGACAATGAACGATTTTATCGGCCGAAAAGTGCTGGGTCGGGTACCCGAAAAAGGCGAACAGCCCAATATTTTACAGGATTACGCGAACACCTCTTCCGCAGGTTCTATCATCGCGTTTTCACAACATTCCGATAACCTTAAAACCGACGATCTGGGTTTGATATGCTCCTTTGGCGCGGGTTATTCCGTAGGTAGCGTATTGGTAAAACGCGTTGGCTGATGTTTTAGAAATACAGCTCCGCTACACCAATTCCGCCATTTTCCGCAGCACCGCAGAATAACAGATAAGTTTTTCCTTCGTCCTCAAATACACATGGGTCACGTAATGACCTCTGCCGTGAATGCGAAGCGCCAACCTTGGATCGCACCAATGGCATATCGCCCCCCTCCCAAGTCAGTTCAGGTTCCAGAACAAGTTTGGGTTCACTTGCTTTCCAGCTTTGCCAATCAGGCGACAATACGATCTGGGAATGAAAGATACGTTCCGGACAATCGTCAATGCAGCTGAAAAAGATATGTAATATTTCACCCTTAATATGGGCCTCAGCATGACGGATAGCTCGATTAGGTTGATTGGGTGTTTTTATATCCGGCAAGATAGGCCCAACCTCGAATGGCCCATCCCATGAAGTTGACCGTAAAAATACGCCTGCCCAACTTATCGCATACACTCGGTTATCATACGAAAATGCACGAAAATAGGGCGGTCCCAACAGGGGTGAACGCGGCGTGAATACCAAGCCGTCTTTGGAATAGGCAATCCGGGTCTGCTGATCCCCATTTGGCAAAAGCCCATGATAATACATGCGTATTCGGGTGTTTTTGTCATCTACATGCACATCTGGTGACGCAATATGGGCATATAAATAGCCACCTTCCAATCCAATCGCCCAATCGGGACGCTCAGAAAGGGGTGGTTCAGGTGGGTCCGTTGGCACAAATAATGAGTCAGCGACATCAAGAATACCCGGTACATACATTTTCCATGGCCCAAGCACTTCATCAGCATAAGCCATTCGTATATATCGCCCCATATGGTCGGCAAAATACAAATAATAACGCCCAAGGGGATTTTCCACCCAGTCCGGCACACGGATAATTGAAGGGCCGTTGATATTGTCCCCCATCCTACTATCCATATTTGGCCAAATGATTGGTGCATCCAGCAAACGTTTGGCTTTAACGGGCATGTCGTTTTATAAACATAATTTCGATACAGAGCATTAAAATAACCGCCCACCAATGGGCACATCCAGATCCGGCTTTAACAATACGACCTCACCATCCGGGTCAGGTACGCCTAGGACCAATACTTCTGACATTACAGGGCCGATCTGGCGTGGTGGGAAATTGACAACCGCCATCACTTTGCGTCCGACAAGCGTGTCGACATCATAATGCACGGTAATTTGCGCGGATGACTTTTTGACACCCAATTCAGGGCCCATATCGACCCAGAGTTTGTATGCGGGTTTGCGCGCTTCAGGAAACGGTTCCGCACGGGTGATCTGTCCAACACGAATATCGACGGCCATAAAGTCATCAAAAGTTATTTCACCCATCTATTTCCCCAATTCACGGCTGCGATCTGCTGCAGCTTTTATACCATCCCCGACAATTTTCGGAAAACCTGTATTTGCATCCATCAACACTTCCAACGCGGCCGCAGTTGTGCCGGCTGGCGAAGTTACATTGATACGCAATTGTGCTGGATCCTCATTCGACTGTTCGGCCAACTCGCCAGCACCTGCCACCGTTGCTTTTGCTAATTTCATTGACAATTCCGGTGGTAATCCTTGCGCAGTACCTGCAGCAGCCATTGTTTCTATCAAGTGAAAGACATATGCAGGGCCGGAACCCGAAACAGCTGTGACCGCATCCATCTGTTTTTCATCATTCAATCGTACTGTCTGACCAACAGCGGCCAACAGGGCTTCTGCCATATCCATTTGTGCTTCATTGGTGTGGGCATTTCCAATCAACGCTGTAATTCCACGCCCGACAGCCGCAGGTGTATTTGGCATGGCGCGAATAATCGGGGATTTTTTCCCAAGGATTGTTTCAAGACTGGCAATAGAAGTACCCGCCGCAATAGACACAAACAGAGTTTCCCCATTGCCCAGCGCCTGAAGTCGCGGCAAAGCTTCGCCCATCATTTGTGGTTTAACAGCAAGAATACATACGGCTGGGCTTGTTGGTAAGCCCGCATTCACTGACACGCCACTGGCCATAAGACTTTGCACCCAGTCAGACGGATAAGGATCGATAATAGTTACAGACGCAGGCTTAATTCCTTGCGCCAACCAACCTTGCAGCATTGCAGATCCCATTTTACCGCATCCCAGCAAAACCAGACCGTTTTGATTTATTTTATAAAAATCCATGGCATTTCACCCCTCTATAGAGGCGACAATCGTTCAAAAATCATTGAAGATCAAGCACGACCATAGGCTTGTGTCATTGCGATATTCATGGCCTCTTTAACAGGACTATTTCCCCAGCATACCAATTGGAATGCAGGATAAAATCGCTCACAGGCGGCAACTGCCGCAGACAACATCTGATCGATTTGTTCTGGCTGCGCTGTGGCTTCCCCGCCTAACAATAAACCGTATCTGTAAACCATCAGACGTTGTTCATGCCATAGTGAAAATGCCCCGGCCCACGATGCGTCATTTGCTTCATTTAAAGCGTGATAAAGAGACGGAAGCGTGTCCTCTGGAGGGTCCATTTCGAATGTGCAAACCATTCGCAGGGTTTCGTCATACGAAGACCATGCAAGCGTTATTGAATAGCTACGCCAAGAGCCCTCGACAACCATTGCAATTTGATCTTCCGCAACGCGGTCAAAGTCCCATTCGTAATGTTCTGCTAGCGTTTCAACGACATCAATTGGATGTAAATCATCTGCGCCCAGATAGTGCTCTGTGTTTGCCATATTCCTGCCCCTCAATTTTTTGTTTTAGTGAGGGCGAAGCCCTAGTATTAGAGGGTTTCGCAAGGTATCGCGGTTTTTCCCGCATTCCTTACTACATATGGTGTTATACAAAAGCCTTTCTGTAAAGCTAAAACTTCAATAAATCAGAAATTACCCACAGAAAAGATTAAACTATCCACAGCATTATTGGGTTATCCACGACCCAAAGCATCCAGGATCGGGCAATCCGGGCGATCATCTCCGTTGCAACTGTGTACGAGCAATGACAATTCTTTTTGCAGTTTTTTCAGCTCGTCAAGTTTCGCGTCAATTTCGACAAGATGTTGTTTGGCAATGCTGCGCACTTCGGAACTCGCACGGCTTTGATCTTCAAAAAGCCCAAGCAGTTTGCGGCATTCCTCTATCGAAAAACCCATCGCACGGGACCGGCGCACAAATATCAGCTTACGCAAAGTTTTATCATCATATGTGCGATAACCGGCTTCTGTGCGTCCGGTAGGTTTCACCAAATCCACATCCGCATAATAACGTACGGTTTTTACAGGCAGATCAGCCCGTTTTGCGATCGTTCCTATATTCACTTTCGAACCTTCCTATATATCCAGCTACTGGAAGGTTATAGCACTGAAAGCATGTTCGTCACATCTTTTAAATAAGGCAGCCGTTCTTGGGCCGCCGTTACTGCACCGGCATCTATTTCAGCCAGTAAAACCTCTTCTGCCAACCCGGCACGTGCCGCATCAATCCCCGTTGGGGTCACGATGCAGCTGTGACCGTAATATTCCAAACCGCTCTCAATACCTGCGTGGTTCGCATAAGCCAGCCAAACGCCATTCTCAAAAGCCCGCGTTGGCATGACCTTATCAGCCACAACCGGCCAGTTTACATTCAGGGCAGTCGGCACGATTACCAACTGTGCGCCCATCTGTGCAGCTTTGCGCATGGTTTCGGGAAATTCCGCATCATAGCAAATAAGGATAGCGCATTTCAGCCCCATGTAATTACACATAGTCATCGCGTTACCCGCAACGAAGTGATCCTCTTCAAAGCCCGGTGGGATTGCCAGTTTTCGGTGATTAGCAAGGGTTTGCCCTGTGGCATCCAGAAACAAAGCGGAATTGTATAGAGCCCCGCCAGCCAGTTCAGGATAGCCGAAAACCAGTGCAGTATTCGTGGATTTAGCCAAATCTGAAGCTTGCTCGATAAAGCCCAGGCTTTCGGTCTTCGCAATATTCTCCACTTCATCACCGACATTATAACCTGACAGAAATAGTTCAGGGCAGACCATCATATCACATTCAACCTGTGACACTACATCTGCCAATTTGTTCAGGCGTTCCTGAACACTTAACCCACCGCCTGCGGATTGAAATACCGCCAGTTTCATCCTACTTACCTGCGATCAGAATATCACGGTTATAATTGGTCAGATACTCAAACCCCGTATCCGTCACAACAATACTGTCGCCAATGCGTCCACCCAACTCTCCGTCCACCGATATACCGCCATCGACGGCAAAGGTCATACCCGGTTGTAATATTGTTTTGTCGCCCGCTTTCAATTCCGGCGCCTCAAGATAAGACATACCAATTGAACGCCCCGTGCGGTAGCCTGTCTCATAACCGCGTTCAGCGTAAACCACATTCGCAGCTTCAGCCACGCTTTCAGCCGTAACACCGGGTTTAATTGCAGCAATCGCGGCTTGTTGTGCGTCAAGTGCAGCCTGTTGAACCTTAGCGGCTTCATCCGATACCGCTTCGACAAAGAACATCCGGTCAAAGCCCAGTTTATACAGTTTGAACTGCGCCATATTGCAAAAACAGAAATAGACAGGGTCAAATTTTTCCAATTTTTTCACACTGGCGCGCCTGTGCACCATGGATGTGTCTTTACCCGATTGCATAACTTGCAGATTATGGATCATCGGCGACACAAACGCTTCCCAACCTTTGTCGGTCAGGAAACCGGCCGCTTTGCGCGTGCCTGCATTGATCACCGCCAATGCGGCCTCGTACTCCGGCACACCTGCCGCTAACGCCCCTTCGGCGGCGGCCATCATATCACCGGCAATTGCACCTGCCTGCTTCATCACTTCAATTTCTTCAGGCGATTTTATCATTCGCATGTCGCCTAGAATCGGGGCGATATCAATCATACCCGCGTTGGCCAACGCACCATCCATCCAATTGCGCACAATCGCAGGCATCAGGTTTATTTCAACGCCGACCCGTGTCGGGTTCGGCCGTAATATGGCAGACAGGACGTTTTGCCAGCTATTCGGCCCGAAGTCTTCCCAAGTATGGATGTCCTTGACCCAGGTCATCGCCTCGACCATTTCGCTTTCCATCAAGGGGGTGATGATTGCGGGGGGCTTGTCCGGCCAGACCACAAGCATGGTGGGGCGCCCGAATTCTACGGACAGATAACCCCAGAAACCGGCAAGATAAGCGATCGAACTTTCATCGGTGAAAATCGCCACGTCAATGTTATTCGCGGCCATTTTGCGTTGCAACGTGGCGGTTCTGGTTTCTGCTTGTTCTAACATTGGCACAATCCTTTTTGGTGATTTTACTAGTCACCAAAAATTACGATTCGCCTAGAAAAATCAGATTATTTCTTAGCAGCAGTTTTTTTGGCAGCCGGTTTTTTCTTAACCTCAAGCGCTTCAATCCGCGCCAATAGGGTCGCATTTTCCTCACGCGCCTTTTGGGCCATCAAACGAACGGCATCGAATTCCTCACGTGTGACAAAATCGCGGTCTGCCAACCAGCGGTCGACCAAGGACTTCGCTGCATTTTCCGCCTCATCCTTAGCGCCTTGCGCCACACCCATGGCGTTGGTCATCAATTTGCTTACGTCTTCGAATATCTTGTTGCGGGTTTGCATGCTCATAGGCTCCGTAAAAACTGTTATTCACTATATGGACACTTATGGATAAAAAGCCAAGAGCCGCTTGACAACGCGACTATTCGCGCCATTCATGCGCCCATGACATTTATACACTTGATACCTTTCCCGAACATCGACCCGATCCTATTTTCATTTGATGTGTTCGGGTTTGATTTAGCTATTCGCTGGTATGCACTGGCCTATATAGCCGCATTTTTACTGGCGGCATGGTGGATCAATCGCCTGATCAGGATACCGGAACTCTGGAAAGACGGCACCCCGCCACTTACAAAATTGCAAGTCGACGATTTTCTGACATGGATGATTATCGGCACCATTCTTGGCGGGCGTGTTGGCTATGTCCTGTTCTATGACTTTGGTTATTTTGCGCAAAACCCCGCCCAAATTATTAAGGTCTGGCAAGGTGGTTTGTCCTTTCACGGCGGTTTTCTGGGAGTGATCACAGCTGGCTTATTATTCTGCCGGAAAAACAAACTTAACCCGTGGTCAGTAGGCGACGCGATCGGTTGTTCCGTCACAATCGGCCTGTTTCTGGGCCGTCTTGCCAATTTCATCAACGCAGAATTATGGGGCCGCCCAACAGATGTGCCTTGGGCGATGGAATTTCCGGGGGCAGACTGTCCGATATGGTGGATAAGCGATGTCTGCGCACGCCATCCGTCACAACTTTATGAAGCCGCTTTGGAAGGCGCCTTTTTATTCCTGATCATCACTTACCTTGTATTCAAACGCGGTTGGCTGAAAATACCGGGCCAAATCGTGGGTGTGTTCTTCATCGGCTACGGTACTGCGCGCACCATTGTTGAAGGGTTTCGCCAAGGTGACGCGCAATTCACCGGGCCAACGAACCCTTGGGGCCATGTCATCCGTTTCGGTCAGGAATTCGATAGTATCGGTCTGTCCATGGGCCAAATCCTGTCACTTCCGATGATCGTGGTTGGCTTGGCTATTTTGCTGTACGTACGAAAACGGGCATGACACCGCTTACAGAAATATTACTGGCACAAATAGCCCGATCTGGACCGATCACAATTGCCGAATATATGACCCAATGCCTGCTGCACCCAAAGCACGGCTATTACACAATACACCAGCCGTTAGGTCAGGCAGGCGATTTTGTAACCGCACCCGAGATCAGCCAGATGTTTGGTGAAATGCTGGGACTTTGCCTTGCACAGGCGTGGATGGACCAAGCTGCGCCCGCGCGCTTTACACTGGCAGAATTAGGCCCGGGACGCGGGACATTAATGGCAGATATATTGCGCGCCACAAAAGGGATTGCAGGCTTTCACGCTGCTGCAGATATCGTTCTTGTCGAAGCCAGCCCAAGCCTTCAGTCACAACAGGCGCAGACCTTGGGTAGCTATGATGTGCAATGGGCAAACACTGTCACCGAACTGCCCGAACAACCCTTATTTCTTGTGGCCAACGAGTTTTTTGACTGTTTGCCCATCAGCCAATTTATACGAACCAGCCACGGTTGGCAGGAACAGATGATCGGCGCAAACGATGGTACATTGGGCTTTATTCTGGCTGCCCATACACCAACATCTGTGTTCAGTGATGCACCTCTTGGCGCGGTGCTGGAAGTCTGCCCAAGTGCAGTTGCAATAACGGCAGATATTGCACGAATTATCGGTGAAAATGGTGGAGCGGCCATAATCTTTGATTACGGTGACTGGGTCCCAACGGGCGACACATTGCAAGCGGTTCAAAACCATAAAAAGGTCGACCCTTTGCATGATTGCGGCGCGTCAGACCTGACCGCCCATGTGAACTTTCACAGCCTGTCAGAAGCCGCCAAACCCTTTGCACAAGTCAGCGGATTAACTGCGCAGGGTATTCTGCTAGAGCGCCTTGGCATCACAGCAAGGGCACAAATCTTAGCGGCCCAACTACATGGCAATGCCTTGGAAAACCATATCACGGCACATCGCCGCTTGACCCACCCCGATGAAATGGGGCAACTTTTCAAGGCAATTGCAATCACGCCGAATGGCGCTACCCATCCTGCGGGGTTTGAGACATGACACTTGAAATACTGACATCAGATGCTTTAACGGCCCAACACGGGTTCTTTACGCGCAAGGGCGGGGTATCAACAGGCATCTATCAAGGGTTAAACTGTGGCCTGGGCTCGAACGATATTAACAAATCCGTATTGACCAATCGCACCCGGGTGGCAAATGCCATGCAGGTTGACAGCGAAGCTTTGCAATCCGTTAACCAGATACATTCCGCAGATGTAGCAACGCTTACCGGATCAATTGACCGCAATGCCAAAAAGGCTGACGCAATGGTCACAGCAACCAAAGGTATAGCTTTAGGTATATTGACGGCAGATTGTGCCCCGATTTTATTTTCAGACCCCGATGCGGGTGTCATTGGGGCGGCCCATTCCGGTTGGAAAGGTGCTATCAGTGGAATTTCTGAAGCAACACTCAGTGCAATGGAAGCTTTGGGGGCCAAACGGGAAAATATATCAGCCGTTGTAGGCCCATCGATCAGCCAAAGAGCATATGAAGTTGGCCCGGAGTTTTTTGAAGATTTCACCGCGTATGACGGCGCATATTCCCGCTTCTTTGCCCAGGGCACAGATGATCGCATGCAATTCGATCTACCGTCTTTTTGCCTGTACCGGCTACGCGAAGCAGGTATTGGCCACGCCACATGGACGGGTCATTGCACGTATAGTGAACCGGATCGGTTCTATTCATATAGACGCACATGTCATGCAAAACAGGCGGACTATGGGCGATTAATTTCAGTTATACGTCTGTAGCATTATACACTTGGTCTAACGTTAGACCTATACCGGCCTAATTCCTGCCGCAAAACCGGACAGATGACATCACAAAATTGTTACTATTTCACCATGCATTCTAAACATAATATTTAAAAACAATACCTTAGATTATTGTTTCCACTTTGGACACAATTGAACAAAATATCGAAACAAAAGAATTATTTCTTTTTTACAATCGCCCTTTTAGCGCCTTGATATTTATTAAAATGGATAACAAGGGCAAACAAAGAATTTAACTGCTTGGTAAACAGTTGTAATCAGTACCGTTAGTAACCAGTTTTTCAGAGTGGCATATTAGCGGTTAAACATAAGAAAGTGGAGTAGCGTGATGCGCAGTAAAAAAAGATGGATGAATTGGTTTCTAATTGAAGCCACGGATATGCGCATAAAAATGCCATGGGAGCAGAACACCCGCCCTATTGCATTCGCTAATCTAAACGCTGAAACTGCTGGAACTAAGGCCGCCTAGGGCATTGGTTTCAGCTTTTTAGCACTGAAAACGGAACGCCGGGCTTATCTTTAGCTCCCCGTATTACCAGTGATGTTTTCACACTTGCCACATTATCAGCCGATGTCAGCTCTTCTGTGATAAAGCTTTGAAAGCTGGATAAATCGGGCGACAGGCACTTCAAAATAAAATCAATCTCGCCATTCAGCATATGGCACTCGCGTACAAGCGGCCAGTTGCGACACCGTTCTTCAAACGCACTTAAATCCACTTCCGCCTGTGAATGCAGCCCAACCATAGCAAATGCTTTAACCTCGAAACCCAATTCCTTTTCATTAACATCCGCATGAAACCCCTGAATATACCCCTGATCCTGCAAAACGCGGATACGGCGCAGGCATGGTGGGGCCGAAATGCCGACGGCTTTGGACAAATCAACATTCGTCATGCGTCCATCTTCTTGCAAAAGTGACAGAAGTTTCAGGTCAATTGCATCCAATTTTGACGATACCATCAGGCGCTCTTTTCATTTATGACTTGTTTGTGTAATTTTATTACATAAATTGCACAATAGATAAAGTATTACGAAACATCCAAACAATTTCACAGCTTCGTTTGCATGGCTTTCCCTTTCCAGCGTCTACGTATACACATCGTAAAACCAAAATTAAGTGAGTCCAAAACATGTCTGACACCCGCCACACAAAACTACTGATAATCGGTTCCGGTCCTGCCGGATATACAGCCGGCGTTTACGGATCACGTGCAATGCTGGAACCCGTTTTACTTCAAGGTTTAGAGCCTGGCGGACAATTGACCACAACAACGGAGGTTGAAAATTGGCCAGGCGACACAGAGGTGCAAGGCCCCGATTTGATGATCCGTATGGAAGCGCACGCCAAAGCGGTGGGAACCGAGATTATCGGCGATATTATCAGCAATCTTGATCTGTCAAGCCGCCCATTCACAGCCATTGGTGATAGCGGCACGACCTATACGGCCGATGCAGTTGTTCTGGCCACGGGTGCGCGGGCAAAATGGCTGGGGCTGGAGACAGAGGAAAAATTCAAAGGCTTTGGCGTCTCGGCCTGCGCCACTTGCGACGGTTTCTTTTATCGCAATCAGGAAATTGTAGTGATCGGCGGCGGCAACACAGCTGTAGAAGAAGCTTTGTTCCTGACCAATTTTGCATCCAAAGTAACCCTCATTCACCGCCGTGATGAATTACGCGCGGAAAAAATTCTGATCGACCGTTTGATGAAGAATGAAAAAATAACACCGCTATGGTTTCACGAGCTTGTAGAAGTTACAGGAACGGATATGCCGCTTGGCGTTGAAGGCATTAAGGTTAAGCACACAAAAACGGACGAGATTACAGAAATTGCCTGTAAAGGCGTGTTTGTTGCAATTGGTCATGCACCTGCCAACGAGTTGGTCATAGACCAGTTGGAAACCCATATGGGCGGTTATGTTGTGACCAAACCTGATAGCACCGCCACTTCTATCCCCGGCGTTTTCGCAGCAGGTGATCTAACGGACCATCTATATCGTCAGGCAGTAACCTCTGCAGGAATGGGATGTATGGCGGCATTGGAAGCCGAAAGGTTTCTGGCAGAACAAGAGTAAACAGTTCTACGCCTGTTTACGGGCGCAAACCACTTTTCCTTAAGGGGCTATTTCACCACGATTCCGTCCTATTTTTGCCACCAAAACTTGCATTATTTGCGCGTGCGTGTATGTGACGTCTAACATTCATAGCAAGATCAAATTTGGAACCGAACATGATGATTGAGAACCTGTTACCCGTCCCTGAACTCTATGCCCCGTTCAATGAAGCGGCAAGCTTGAAAGAAGAGGCAGGAGATCTGCCATCTTGGGATCTGACGCCACGTCAAATCTGTGATCTGGAGCTGCTGATGAATGGCGGCTTCTTCCCGCTGACGGGTTTTCTGAGTGAGGCCGATTACACATCCGTAGTCAAAGATATGCGCCTAGCAGACGGCACCTTATGGCCGATGCCGATCACATTGGATGTGGGTCAAGATTTTGCCGATAACCTGAAATCCGGTCAACGCATTGCCTTGCGTGATCTGGAAGGGGTTATTTTGGCGATTTTGGATGTGTCCGACATTTATACGCCCGACAAATCAAAAGAGGCCGAACTGGTTTTCGGTGCCGATGACAGCGCACATCCTGCGGTGAATTATCTGCACAATACCGCAGGTGCGGTTTATCTGGGTGGTAAAATCACCGGCATTCATCCCGTAACCCATTATGATTTTCGCGCACGCCGCGACAGCCCGAATGAATTGCGCTCTTATTTCCGCAAATTGGGCTGGAACCGTATTGTCGCGTTTCAAACCCGCAACCCGTTGCACCGTGCCCACCAGGAACTGACATTCCGTGCAGCAAAAGAGACCCAGGCCAACCTGTTGATCCATCCCGTTGTCGGTATGACCAAACCGGGGGACGTCGATCACTTTACCCGCGTGCGTTGTTATGAAGCGGTTCTGGATCAGTATCCGTCCGCTACCACATCAATGAGCTTGCTGAATCTTGCCATGCGCATGGCAGGCCCCCGCGAAGCAGTTTGGCATGGCCTCATCCGCCGCAACCACGGTTGTACCCACATCATTGTTGGCCGTGACCACGCGGGCCCCGGTAAAAACAGTCAGGGCGAAGATTTTTACGGACCATATGATGCACAGGATCTATTCCGCAAGCATCAGGATGAAATGGGCATTGAAATGGTCGATTTCAAACATATGGTCTATGTACAGGAACGCGCACAATACGAACCTGCCGACGAGATTGAGGATAAAGAAAATCTAACAATTTTGAACATCTCCGGCACAGAATTACGCCGTCGTTTGTCCGAAGGTATGGATATTCCCGAATGGTTCTCATTTCCTGCGGTTGTTGAAGAATTACGCAAATCCAAACCTGCACGTTCGACACAGGGCTTTACGGTGTTTTTCACCGGATTTTCAGGCTCGGGAAAGTCCACGGTTGCAAATGCGTTGATGGTCAAACTGATGGAAATGGGTGGCCGCCCCGTGACGCTTCTAGACGGCGATATCGTACGTAAGAACCTGTCATCAGAGCTAGGTTTCTCAAAAGAACACCGCGATCTGAACATTCGGCGTATCGGTTACGTGGCCTCTGAAATCACCAAAAACCGCGGCATCGCAATTTGCGCACCCATTGCGCCCTATGCCACCACGCGCCGCGCGGTTCGTGAAGAGATTGAACAGTTCGGCGCCTTTATCGAAGTGCATGTCGCCACATCAATTGAAGAATGCGAACGCCGCGACCGCAAGGGCCTATATAAACTGGCGCGCGCCGGTAAAATCAAGGAATTCACAGGTATTTCTGACCCTTACGATGTACCTGAAAACCCAGAACTGCGCCTGGAAACCGAAAATCTTGCGGTGGATACATGTGCGCATCAGGTCCTTTTGATGTTGGAAAGCATGGGACTGATCAAAGGTTAGAACCATTATATCTTATGCGAACCATTCTATAAAGAATGGTTCGTTCCATTTAATGCACGCTTACCGGTGTCAGGTCATTGGTACGTGCCACGGCAAACGCCAGTTCACGGTCTTTGACCAAAGCCAGACGCTCACCGTCTTCGGAATGGATAGCATACACGGTTTCAAAACCGTCTGTTTCCGCGCGCATCTCATCCGGCAAGTCAGCCGAAGCTACAGAGCGGACATAAACCGTGCGTTCGATGCCGTATTTTGCAAAATCGAATTTCGTGTTCATTTCATGCCTCTATTTCTTTTCTATATTGATCGTCTGAACAACCGCATCAGGTACTGAACGCTGCAAATCCACATGCAACAAACCGTTTTCCATGGACGCACCACCAACTTCGACCCCTTCAGCCAAAACAAAGCTACGCTGGAATTGGCGTGCAGCTATCCCACGATGCAAAAAGACGCGACCTTCGTCATCATCCACCTGCCGGCCACGGATCACCAGCTGCGCATTCTCCAATGTGATTGACAGGTCATCTTCACGAAAACCCGCAACCGCCAATGTGATGCGATAGATGTTGTCCGAGCTTTGCTCGATATTGTAGGGTGGGTAGCCTTCGTTACCGGTTTTCGCCGTGCGTTCCACAAGGCGATCCAGTTGTTCAAATCCCAATAGAAAAGGATGGGAGGCAAAAGATATTTTCGTCATTTTGTTAGCCCTTTAAAAGCGACTGTTCTGGCCCCGGATTTGGCGACCTTTAAAGTAATATGGGGGCTTTCGCGGGGATTCTCAAGACCCATTGTAATTCTGCGCTTTGAGCTAGACGCATTTGGCTGTACAAATGAGCTACACAAGTGTTTTCGGGCAATTTACCACCATGACTGATAAATTAGGCAGAATGAACCACAATGAAGTTTTGCGCGCAGAACTGTTGCAAATGCAGCAGGAACATCGTGATCTTGACGATGCGATTGAGGCACTGCACGAACGTGTCAGCCCTGATTTACTGCTGTTACAGCGGCTAAAACGTAAAAAACTGTTACTAAAAGACAAAATACAGCGTCTAGAGGATGATATTTTGCCGGATATTATTGCCTAGCCCCTATTTTTTGGTCTATATCCCCGCCTTCTGATGCAAGAAAGTTTTGAAACTATGACAGATATAAAAGTTGGAATTATCATGGGCAGCCAATCTGATTGGGCCACCATGAAAGAAGCCGCTACTATTCTGGATGAATTAGGTGTGGCATATGAAACAAAGATCGTGTCAGCGCACCGCACACCTGACCGATTGTGGACCTACGGCAAAACGGCCACCGAACGTGGCTTGCAAGTGATTATCGCAGGTGCCGGCGGGGCTGCACATCTGCCCGGCATGATGGCATCAAAAACCCGCGTTCCGGTATTGGGCGTGCCAATTCAAACGAAAGCATTATCAGGCGTAGATAGCCTCTATTCCATCGTGCAAATGCCAAAAGGTTTTCCCGTGGGCACAATGGCCATCGGCGCTGCAGGGGCGGCAAATGCAGGCCTGATGGCAGCTGCAATTCTGGCCAATAATGATACGGATCTTGCAAAGCGGCTTGATGATTGGCGCAAAGCGCTTTCTGCATCCATCGCGGATGAACCTCACGATGACTAAAGCTTTGCTACAAGGCGCTACCATCGGCATTCTGGGGGGCGGTCAATTGGGCCGCATGCTATCCGTGGCCGCATCGCGCTTAGGGTTTAAAACACATATATTTGAACCGGGTGCAAACCCGCCCGCAGGCCAAGTGGCTGACGCTGTAACAACAGCACCCTATTCCGATCTTGATGCTCTTACCGCATTTGCAAACAATGTTGACGTGATCACTTTCGAGTTTGAAAACATTCCAACGCAGGCTCTGGACGCACTGGAAAAACTGCGCCCCGTTTTACCGGCCAGAAACGCGCTTGCCACCAGTCAGGATCGCATTGTCGAAAAAGAGTTTCTATCCGATTTAGGCTTAAATGTAGCTCCTTTCGCAAATGTGGAGACTGCCGAAGATTTATCAACTGCCGTTGCAAATGTTGGTACACCCTCCATTCTGAAAACCCGTCGTTTTGGTTATGACGGTAAAGGTCAGGCACGACTGAAAACGAATGATGACGCACAGGCTGCATGGGATGCATTGGGCAATACGCCGTGTGTTCTGGAAGGTTTCATTGATTTTACCCATGAAGTATCCGTGATCGGTGCTAGATCACAATCAGGAGAAGTTGTTTGCTATGATCCCGGTGAAAATGTTCACCGTGAAGGGATTTTACACACAACGACCCTACCCGCGACCCTGAGCGTTTCCCAACGTATGGATGCCGTTCTATTGACCGGTAAAATCCTGAATGCGCTGGATTATGTCGGTGTGATGGGGGTCGAGCTGTTTGTCACGCCCGCAGGATTAATTGTGAACGAGATCGCACCGCGCGTGCATAATTCCGGCCACTGGACACAAAACGGCTGTGTCATCGATCAGTTCGAACAACACATCCGCGCCGTTGCAGGCTGGCCCTTGGGTGATGGGACGCGGCATTCCAATGTGGTGATGACCAACCTGATCGGGGATGAAGTTCTGGACGTGGCAAAACTATCCTCGGACGCCAATATCGGGTTGCATTTATACGGTAAGGCCGACGCAAAACCGGGGCGCAAAATGGGTCATGTCAATAAAATCACCGGGCCTACGGCTTAGGATCGAGCCTCAAAACTACTAAATTGGTTTACTGGTTCAGGGCGGGCATGGTTGCATAAACCGGCTTATAAAGACATCGAAGCTGTGTTTTTTATGCGTAATCAATGATCTAGACCTCTAAACCAGTAAACTAGTTTACTGGTTTAGAGCAGGCATGGTTATATGGGACATTTGGTTTATTTTTACAAAACTGTAACGCAGGCAGAGAGAAATCTGTACAAATCCGTCAATCCGTTAAATTCCAATATCGTGGCTTTGTTTGCATCACGGTGGCGCGGGTTGATTGGGTATGTGACCTAGTCTTCGTGCCTAAAGCGGCCTTCTCGCAAAAAGGTGGCAACCTGTTTGAACACGCTTGGACTGTTCATCATGAACGTGTGCGTTACATCCAGCACAATGTGATCTGTCATATCTGCAACTTTTGTGCTTTCGATCGAGACTTTTCCGTCATCATCTCCATCAATCAGTGATGAAAAAATCGGCGATATACTATCGCTTCCGGCAATCACACCCAAAGAGAAATCAACAGCTCCTAATGTGTTCGGCAAACTGGCAGGTCCTGTTCCCATCTGTTTACCCGCAACGCCGTTCCATAGATCAAATCCCGGCAAATCGCCCAACCTATCAACAATAGGCGAACCTTTATTGGGTGGCCCAAGCATAACGACGTGATCCAGATTTTTGGGCTTATGTGCTGTATGTTTCAGATAATACCGCACCATAATGCCACCCATTGAATGCGTTACAAAATGCATTTTACGTGCATTCTTGCAAGCCGCAACAGCTGGGGGTATAGCCAATTCGGATAGCTCTTCTATAGTGCTTTCGGTGGATGGATAACCCACATTCACCACATCATAACCAATACTTTTTAACGCAGTTTCCATAGGAAGGAATGAATATGAACTACGCGCAAGCCCGTGCACCAGAATAACACAATCAGCAGCAGCGGTGGATGCAAACAACAATGATATGACCGTAAGAATATACTTCATAACTGCAATTTAGATATCCGAATATGACATTTCTAGCCCCTTTGGCCGGCCCAGGCCGACAAACCGATGCCGCCCAGAACCAAAATGGAAGCAATGGTAAAATCAAGTGTCCAGATTTCCCCCAGAAACACCATGCCGCCTAACATCGCTATCAGTGGAACTGTTAGCTGTGCAACCGCAGCTGTACTGGTTTGTAAGCGCGGTAAAACATAGAACCACAAGATATAACCAAGTGCTGAAGTAACACCGCCTGAAAGACATGCCAAAGCAACGCCTTGCAGATGATAGACTTCTGAACCGGTGGCCAGCCAAACGAAAATGGCAATCGGTGTGGCACAAACGAAACTTGCGGCAGTGGCGATCAGGGCTTGTTCCACCTTTTGTCCCGCAAGTGAATAAATTCCCCATCCAAAACCTGCCGCTACCATCAATATAGCCCCGTTAACGTCTATCTCTGTCGTGTTGGGGTTCAGCACATAGATCAATCCCGCCAGCCCGATGGCAGCACCCAGCCATTGCAATGGTTTAGGTTGATTGCCCTGCACCACAGCACTTGCAAACATGGTGATTTGCACCATTCCAAACAGCAACAACGCCCCAAGTCCCGCTTGCAAAACCGTATAAGCAAAGGAAAACCCGATGGCATATATCGCAAGTCCAAAAACCGCGTCCACCCGGGGTCTGATTTTGGTGCGACCCTTAAACGCGCCTTGCCCCCACAAGATCAACACCAAAACAACAGCCCCCGACGCCAACCGCAGCACAGAAAAAGACGCAGGCCCTATGGCCTCGCCTGCAAGGGCGGCGCGTGTAATCACCGAGTTAGCGGCAAACGCGATCATGGTCAGTGTGGTTAGCAAGGCTAGGCGCATGGGTTATACCAACGCCGCATCCAGCGCCTGATCCATATCGGCGATCAGGTCTTTTACATCCTCGATCCCGATCGAGACCCGCACCACATCAGGGGCAGCCCCTGCCGAAACCTGTTGTTCAAGCGTCAACTGCCTGTGAGTGGTGGATGCCGGGTGGCTGATCAATGACCGCGTATCGCCCAGATTGGTTACATGGCTAAACAGATCCACGGCACTGACCAGTTTCACGCAAGCCTCATAACCGCCTTTCAGGGCAAAGGTAAACAAAGCCCCCGCCCCTTTGGGATAGACGGCCTGTTGCCGCGCGTAATAGGGCGACGCGGCAAGTCCTGCGTAAGTGACCGATGCAATACGCGGGTCGCTTTCCAGCCAATTGGCGATAGTTTCGGCGTTCTTGACATGGCGTTCCATACGCAAGCTCAGCGTCTCGATCCCCATCAATGTATAATGCGCGCCTTGCGGGTTCATCGTCATCCCTAAATCGCGCAACCCTATGGCAATACTATGTAAAGTATAGGCCAGCTCACCAAAAGTTTCATGGAACTTCAATCCGTGATAGGCAGGTTCCGGTTGCGACAGGGATGGGAACTTATCGCTTTTCGACCAATCAAACGTACCGCAATCAACCACACAACCACCCGTGACCGTACCGTTGCCTGTCAGGTATTTAGTGGTGGAATGCACCACAAGGCTCGCCCCCATCTCGATGGGGCGGCACAGATAGGGCGTGGCGGATGTATTGTCTACAATCAGTGGCAAGCCTGCTTGATCGGCAACAACGGCCACTGAGGGGATATCGGTCACATAACCGCCCGGATTGGAAATACTTTCGCAAAAAACGGCACGGGTATTGTCGTCGATTGCATCATTCAAGGCATCCAGATCATCGAAGTCAACAAATTTCGCCGACCAGCCAAAGCGTTTAATCGTCAGGCCGAATTGCGTGAGCGTCCCGCCATATAACCGTGTAGAGGCCACCACGTTGCAGCCCGGTTGCATCAGCGGGAACAGCGCCATTATTTGCGCCGCATGACCCGATGAGCAGCACACAGCACCAATGCCGCCTTCAAGTGTTGCAATGCGTTCCTGCAGAACTGAAACCGTGGGGTTGGTCAGCCGTGAATAGATGTAACCGACCTCTTGCAAATCAAACAGGGCGGCTGCATGTGCGGCATCTTTGTAAACATACCCCGTGGTTTGATAAATCGGCGTTTGGCGTGCTCCTGTTGCAGGATCGGGCCGTGCACCAGCATGAACCTGCAATGTGTCAAAGCCGTATGTCGATGTTTTAACCATAATGGACGTCCTTATAATCTGGGCAGTTTGGATGATATTATACCGGTGTTAATACCGGCGCGGCGCAATTCACCGAACAGGCGTTGATACTCGATTTTCGGGCAACGGTTCTGAACCACTTGCAGCCCTGCATCACTTGCCCTTTTTGCAGCCCCGGCATGTTCCACACCCACTTGCATCCAGATGGTTTTCAGACTGCCGCCCAGATGCTCTATAGCATCGTCGACCAATGCGGGGACGAATTCGGCGCGGCGAAATATATCCAGCATATCAACGGTTGTGTCTTTCGGGATGTCCTCGATGCTGGCCAAAATAGTCTCACCGAACAGAGTTTGGCCTGCATATGCGGGGTTGATCGGGATCAGACGGTAATTGCGCATATGAAGATAGCGCATCACGAAATAAGACGGGCGTACAGGGTTGGTGGACACGCCCACGGCGGCGATGGTTTTGGTCTCGTTCAGGATTTTATGCAAAAGCGCATCTGTGGGTTGCGATGTCATTGGAATGCCTAATCTGTTCAGTCAGGGGGACGGTAAACAGTCATGGTTTTCATCGCAAGCGAAACAATGAAAAAGGGGCCGCCCGCAGGCAGCCCCAAATCTTTTATGCGTTAGTGTGGTTTGCCGCTGTCGGGCTTTCGTAATCGAAAACCCTGTCGCGTAAAGTCGTTTTGGCCTAATTGGGCCAAAGCCGACTTTTACATCATACCACCCATGCCGCCCATGCCGCCCATGTCTGGCATTCCGCCACCTGCAGGGCCAGCCGGCGCTGGCTTGTCAGCAATCATCGCTTCTGTTGTGATCAACAGACCGGCGATTGATGCTGCATCTTCCAAAGCAGTCCGTACAACTTTAGCCGGATCAATCACACCAAACTTGAACATGTCGCCATATTCTTCTGTTTGAGCGTTAAAGCCGAATGTTACATCGTCGCTTTCACGAACCTTGCCGGCAACAACCGCACCGTCAACGCCAGAGTTTTCAGCGATTTGACGCAAAGGTGCTTCCAAAGCACGGCGTACAATTGCGATACCAGCAGACTGGTCAGCATTCTCGCCTTCCATGCCGCTCAGGCTTTTTGCGCCTTGGATCAAAGCAACACCACCACCAACGATAACGCCTTCTTGTACGGCCGCACGGGTCGCATTCAATGCATCGTCAACGCGGTCTTTGCGTTCTTTCACTTCGGTTTCAGTTGAACCACCAACGCGGATCACTGCAACACCGCCAGCCAGTTTGGCCAGACGTTCTTGTAGTTTTTCACGATCGTAATCAGATGAAGTTTCTTCGATTTGTGCTTTAATTTGTGAAACGCGCGCTTCGATTTCAGCTTTTTCACCAGCGCCATCAACGATAGTTGTTTCGTCTTTGGTGATGGCAACTTTCTTGGCAGTACCAAGCATTTCAATGCCAACGCTTTCAAGCTTCATGCCCAGATCTTCGGAAATTACCTGACCGCCTGTCAAAACAGCAATGTCTTGCAACATGGCTTTACGACGATCACCGAAACCAGGTGCTTTAACAGCTGCGATTTTCAGACCGCCGCGCAATTTGTTCACAACCAAAGTTGCAAGCGCTTCGCCGTCAACATCTTCAGCAATGATCAGCAAAGGTTTGCCGGATTGGATCACAGTTTCCAACAAAGGAACCATTGGCTGCAAGCTTGATAGTTTTTTCTCGTGCAACAAGATCAGGCAATCTTCCAGATCGGCTGTCATTTTGTCAGGGTTAGTCACGAAATACGGTGACAGGTAACCGCGGTCAAACTGCATACCTTCAACAACGTCTGTTTCTGTTTCCAGACCTTTATTTTCTTCAACAGTGATAAC
>Ga0209344_10002165_pt1 | contig 22802 bp, 28 predicted proteins | sample Cruoilmetagenom6_FD_187293 | JGI IMG/M metagenome (GOLD analysis project Ga0209344, IMG submission 187293) | Oil polluted marine microbial communities from Coal Oil Point, Santa Barbara, California, USA - Santa Barbara Oil Seep Sample 6 (SPAdes)... | ecosystem: Environmental > Aquatic > Marine... | reverse complement strand
TATTGCATCTTTGGCTGGTGTCACACGTAGCCCTGTGAAATTACCTGTGACGACGCGTAAAGGTGGTTTTGGCGGTGTGGACGGGTTTCGTGATTATCTGGTGGATAACAATATTAAGGGCGTGATTGACGCCACGCATCCGTTTGCCAGCATCATGACACAGACAGCGGCGATGGTTTGTGCCGAACTTGGATTGCCGCATGTAATATTACAGCGCCCCGAATGGGTAAAAGGCCCGGAAGATTGTTGGCATTTTGTCGACAGTGTAGCGGAAACAGCAAAGATTATACCCGTTGGGGCAACAGTCTTTTTGGGAACGGGGCGCAAAACATTACCGGAATATACCTGTCTGGATGGCCGTACATTACTGGCGCGTGTTATTGACCCGCCCGAAAGGCCAGTGATTGCAGGCTTTAAGGGTACATTTCTGATTGGAAGCCCACCATTTTCTATTGCAGAAGAAGTGGCTTTGTTTCGTGATAAAGGCATTGAATGGTTGGTCGTAAAAAATGCAGGCGGCCAAAAGAGCCGATCCAAACTGGACGCGGCATGTAAATTGGGCCTGCCTGTTGTAATGATAAACCGTCCGAAATTACCGGATGCACATCTTGTTAACACCGTTGACGCGGCTTTGAGCTGGGCAAAGGCACAAGCATGGTAGGTCGTATCATTACATCTGACGCTTGCGTGGCCGAAGGAGCGGATTATTTGGCATCAATAGAGCCTCGGTTTGCGGATGCTCTGGTGTTAACCGGCGATTTGCCACTGCGTCTGAAAGACGATGGGTTTGAAGCGCTGCTGGGCGCAATTGTCAGCCAGCAAATATCTGTAGCGGCTGCAGGTAGTATCTGGAAACGGTTATGTGCGGCAGAACTTACATCATCTGTGAATGTTAGCTCGGCAAGCGAGGATGATTTGCGCGGATGCGGTCTATCGCGACCCAAGATTAAATATGTGAAATCCCTTGCTGATGCTGGTGTGGACTACGCTGCATTACGTGAAGCATCGACACAGGATGTAATCGCACAACTTATTGAAATTAAGGGGATAGGTCGCTGGACGGCGGAAATCTACGCCATGTTCTCCTTGGGACGTGCCGATGTATTTGCAGCCGGTGATCTGGCCTTGCAGGAAGCCGCAAAAATCCTGTTTGAACTGGATGCGCGGCCACCCGAAAAGGCATTTAACGAAATGGCAGAAGCATGGACACCGTGGCGGTCGGTTGCAGCCAGATTGCTTTGGGCCTATTACCGCGTTGCTAAAGATCGTGAAGGGATTGGATTATGACATTAAAGGCTGAAAAACGTAGTGCAAAATCGGGTCGCACCGACAGTCTGGTGGTGTTTATCCACGGTTACGGGGCTGATGGTAATGATTTGATCGGATTGGCTGATCCGTTGGCAGAATATTTGCCTGATACCACATTTCTATCGCCGAATGCGCCCAACATTTGCACAATGAACCCGATGGGGCGCGAATGGTTTCCCATTCCGTCTATCGATATGACATCTGAAGGTTTTGCACGCGAAATTATGCTGAAATCTGTAGAACAGTTTCAGCATTGGCTTGATGCACAAGTGGTAAATGAAGGTATAATTCCTGACCGTGTAGTGTTTGTTGGATTTTCTCAAGGCACCATGATGGCTTTGCATGTGGGGCCACGCCGTGCAGATCCATTGGCCGGGATCGTCGGGTTTTCCGGACGTTTATTACAACCCGAGATATTACAGGCCGAAGCTTTGAGTAAGCCACCGGTTTTGTTGATCCACGGCGACATGGATATGGTTGTACCGCCGACTGACATGGGCAAGGCTGAAACGGCATTGAAAGATGCGGGGTTTGACGTGCAAACGCATATGTCACAAGGTATGGCACATGGGATTGCACCTGACGGCTTGGGGTTGGCAGTACAGTTCATCAAGCGACATCTTAATGTATAACCTTTAACTGCGTCCTAATTTTGCCATAAAAATTGATAATATCAGTGTTGATCAGGTTAAAAATACGGAGATTTTTGTGGCAGGTTCGATAATGATGGATGTTATCAAGTCGGTTGTTAAAACTACTTTAACATCGACAATGATTGCAATCAGTGTGTTTCGTATTGGAATGATGGTCTATCCATCTTCACCCACCGGGGCACAACTTTCTTCGGGCTACGCCTCACAACAAATCGCAAATCAACCGGTTATCGCCAGTCAAATTACAAAGCCGGGAACCAAACGGCGCATTGTTTTAGGCAAAAATTCCATCGGGAATCTGGGCAAAGCAAACTAACGGCCTATTCGTTACTTATCTGTTTTAAAATACAAAATCACTATATAGGGGGTTGTCAGGCCTTTACCCCTCTATATAGTGGTGCCTATACTGGGACGGGATGTCCCGTTCTGGTGTCATTGAAACGACAAAACAGAACAGGGAACATTTTGCAGTATGAATACCGAATTTTCTGAAAATTTTGTACGCAGCCCAGGCAGGCTGCGTGATTATCCATCACTTGTATTGAATGCAGATTTCCGACCGCTTTCTTATTTCCCACTTTCACTCTGGTGCTGGCAAGATGCTGTCAAAGCGGCTTATTGCGACCGCGTGACTATTATTGCGGAATATGATCAGGTTGTGCACTCACCCTCGGTTGAAATTAATATCCCTTCGGTGATTGTTCTAAAGGATTATGTAAAACCCGTTAAAGCCACCGCGTTTACCCGGTTTAATCTGTTTTTACGCGATGAGTTCACGTGTCAGTATTGTGGATCAATGGGCGATATGACCTTTGATCATGTTCTGCCACGTGCGCGTGGCGGTCTAACCACTTGGAAAAATGTTGTTGCATCCTGTGGCCCTTGTAACCTGCGCAAAGGGGCTAAATCTGTCAAAGAGGCCCGTATGCATCTGCGAAAACCACCGCGAGAACCCAGCCCGTCAGAGTTGCAAAATGCGGGACGTAAGTTTCCACCGAACTTTATGCATGATAGCTGGATGGACTATTTATACTGGGATGCAGAACTGGAGGCATAATTTTGCTGATCTAATTTTTAGCTCTGGAATTCTAGATTTGCCCACATATATGTAAGCTACGGACAAGTTGTTTTTCAACTTTGCACCCCTTGGACTGGTCTTGGTGGCGCAGATGCTGTAGCCTTCTCTCCCCCCCCTGAAGCACAGCATCGTCCGTTCTTAAATCATGGATTTAAAATTCAGTCGGTGCGTGCGGCTTTCAACCAAATTCCAGTCAGTATAAAGGATATTATTGCGTTCCAGGCCGCCATGCTGATGCCAAACAACGCCCACGGAATTTCATCGCAACGCACGACAGGCGCATTCATGATCTGATTAAGAAGATCCTCGGTCGACAGGCCTGCAATAGAACCTGATGTACATGTTGTCGGGCCTTCCCACCAAGCTTGTTCTACGCCTGTATGATAAACTCCGATACCAGCAGTTGCGAGTGCTGCAAGCATTCCGGCAATAGCCAGTTCACGCCGGCCCGTGGCAAACCCGATTATGCCGATCAAAATTGCGGCAGCATGGGGCCAGCGTTGCCACAAACACAATTTACATGGCGCCATATCGCCGATGTACTGAAAGCCAAATGCACCACCTAGCATGGCGATTGAGCCCAGTGTCGCAATAAGGATCAGGTTTTTACGGGTCATAGATATTTCACCAGATAGAAGGTACCGATTAGGAGGATAATGAATATGGTAAACACGAGCCCAAGTCTTTTTTCAATGAAATCTTTGATAGGTGCGCCAAATTTCCACAGCAATGCGGCAACGATAAAGAAGCGCAATGCCCGTGCGACCAGCGACCAGATCATGAATTGTGCAAATGGCAAGCCGGTGGCACCTGATGTGATGGTAATCACTTTATAGGGGAACGGGGTGATACCAGCAGTCAGGACGGCCCAGTGACCGTAGGCGTTGAAGCGATCCTTGAATTCGCCAAATGCAGCCATTTTGCCGTAAAACTCCAGAATCGGTTTGCCAAGCGCATCAAACAACTCGGCCCCGATATAATAACCCAGTCCACCGCCCAGCACGCTGGCAACGGTGCAAATGCCGGCAATCAGCCATGCACGGTTGGGCGCGGCAAGGATCAGCGGTATCAGTAGAAGATCGGGCGGAATGGGGAAAACTGAACTTTCGATGAAAGCTACAAACGCAAGCGCGTATAGCGCATATGGCGTTTGAGTCAGTGAAAATGTCCAGTCATAAAGCCTGCGCAGCATCATGTGTGCCTTTTAGTTTTCATCCTTGCAACACGGGCAAGGCCCTAGGTCAAGGAAAACAGTAGGTCTTGATGCAAGCATAGAACATCACTAGATTATATTGAACATATTTAGGGAGCATTCATATGAAATGGCGAGGCGCACGGGGTAGCCGTAATATAGAAGATCGCCGCCGTATGTCCAAGGGCAAAACCGGTGGTGTCGGTCTAGTCGGCATTTTGGTCATTCTGGTGATTGGCGCCGTATTTGATGTTGATGTATCGTCCTTACTGAATGCAACCGGCGGCAGTTCGGTATCGTCAAGTTCGGCCACATTAACCAAAGAGGATAAAGCACAAGGCGAATTTGTCAGTGCAACTTTGGGGTATACCGAACAAATATGGGATGAGGTGTTCCGCACGCAAGTGGGTCGCGAATACAACCATGCGGTGCTTGTGCTCTATAAAGGTGTAACGCCATCACCATGTGGCAATGCATCTGGGGCAACCGGGCCGTTTTTCTGCCCGGCTGACCGTAAAGTTTATCTGGATACTGCATTTTTCAGCACACTGTCGCGCAAGCTGGGCGCAAAAGGTGACTTTGCCGCAGCTTACGTTGTGGCCCACGAAGTGGCGCATCACGTGCAAAACGAGTTGGGCACATTACCAAAAGCGAATAAGGCCCGTCAAAGCATGAACAAAACCGACAGCAACCGCGTGTCTGTGATGATAGAACTGCAGGCTGATTGTTATTCCGGGATTTGGGCGCAATACGCCGAAAGCAGTCTCGGTGTGATCGAGGGTGGTGATATCCGTGAAGCCGTTAATGCTGCCAGGCAAATCGGAGATGACACATTACAGCGCAATGCGGGAAGCCGCCCGATGCCGCATACATTCACCCACGGCACATCCAAGCAACGCCAGAAATGGTTTACGCGTGGCTATAAATCTGGGCGCATGGACCAATGCGATACCTTTGCTGCACTGAATTAGGAAAGTTTCATCATTGTGCGACAATTCGTGATTGACGATAGTACAAGGGCCGTTTAAACGCCCTTTGTGTACTTGCCCGAGTGGCGGAATGGTAGACGCGGTAGATTCAAAATCTACTGTCGAGAGACGTGCCGGTTCGAGTCCGGCCTCGGGTACCAAGAACCTTGAAACGCTTCGCATTTGTGGGGCGTTTTTGGTTTTATCGGACTATGTTTAGGGCTATCGTTCCTGAAACATAGGCAGGACTATTAAGCATGACATTGGATATCGAAAAAATACGCGCTGAAACACCCGGGGTGGCGCATAGCACACATCTGCTTGCAGCGGGCTCTGCCTTGATGCCGCAATGTGTTGTGGATGCGGTTATTAACTATACGGAACTGGAGGCACGTATTGGCGGGTATGAGGCAGAGGCCCAGCAGGATGAGGTACTTTCCCGTGTTTATGACAGTGTTGCGACCCATCTTGGCGCACGCAGGCATGAAATCGCTTTGGTGCCAAATGCAACGGTGGCGTGGTGTCATGCGTTCTATGCGATGCCCCTGAACGCGGGCGACCGTATTTTGACCTGTGAAGCGGAATACGCTGCAAACTATGTGGCAATGCTTCAACGTGCAAAACGGGATGGGGTGATAATTGACGTTATACCAAGTGATGCATTTGGTGCAGTTGATCTGGATGCACTGGAAAGCATGATTGACGACCGTGTTGCACTGATTGCAATGACATGGGTGCCAACCAATGGCGGGTTGGTTAATCCTGCGGCAGAGGTTGGAAAAATTGCCAAGAAGCATGGAATTCCCTATTTGTTGGATGCTTGTCAGGCGGTTGGGCAAATGCCCGTGAACGTAACTGATCTTGGGTGCGATTTTCTATCGGCCACCGGGCGTAAGTTTATGCGCGGCCCCAGAGGAACCGGGTTCTTATATGTCGCGGAAAAATGGTTGAAAACACTGGAACCCGCGATGATCGATCTTTTCAGTGCACCGTGGGTTTCCACAGATGCATACGAATTGCGTGATGATGCGCGTCGGTTTGAAACATGGGAAAACTCTTACGCTTTACGGGCAGGACTGGGTGTGGCTGTTGACTATGCCACGTCACTTGGGATGGATGCGATCCAGACACGGGTTAAAAATTTGGCGGAACTATGCAGGGACGGGCTGTCATCCGTCAAAGGCGGGCAGGTGCGCGATATCGGGTCAGAACAATGCGGCATCGTCAGCTTTACTATTGAGGGAATGGATTCTGATGCCACTGTTGCGGCATTACACAAGCAGGGCGTTGTCATCGGGGCTTCAACACCATTCAGCACAAGACTGGATGCCGAAGCTAGAAACTTGCCGACGGTGATGCGCATGGCGCCGCATTACTACAATACCGAACAGGAAATAGAACGGTTTTTTAGCGTTTTAAATTCACTTCGATAAGCTACTGTTTAGGTTCACACAAAAGCAGCCGTTTGCGAAGGTAGATTTGCAAGCTCAATTGCGTCGTTCAGGTCAACTGAGTGATCGAACAACGCACGTCCGATAATTGCCCCTGCAACATGCGGCACATATTTAAGGCGTGCAATGTCATCGATTGAATGTGACAGGCCACGTGCATGGACGGGAGCCGTGGAAATGTCTGCAAGGCTTGTAACCAGTGCAAGGCTATTTTCGGTCTCTTCTATATCGGCGTCTATGTCGGTCACAATAATGGCTGCCAGCGGGTCTTTTGCAAAGGTTTTGATAAAGGTTTCGGGGTCTATCGCACTGGGTTTACGCCACCCGTCTGACATCAGACGACCCTCAAAGACATCCACGGCAATGACGATTTGATCGGGATAAAGCTTTGCTGCCTGTTTTGCCAAATTCGGAGCCATAACCGCTAACGTACCAATCACGATGCGCCCGGCACCACGATCAATCCATTCAGATATGCCATGCAGCGAGCGAAAGCCGCCACCAAGCTGGATGGATGTACCGGAGTGTTGAATGATATCTTGCACAAGATCGGTATTGCAATCATCACCCGCAATAGCATCAAAGTCAGTCAGATGTATCCATTCCGCACCGCTTGCGGCGTATTTCTTGGCAGTTTCCAACGGGTCAACATGCCAGATGTGCGGCTCGTCCAATCGACCGCGGTTAAGGCTGACACAACGGCCATTTTGTAGTTCGATGCTTGGGCTGATAATCATGATATTCTCCTGTGGCGTAGTAACAGTGTATCATATTTTAGCTATGTTTCATAATCACATAATCAGGTGGGATCAGTCCCACCGTTTTCAATCCAGAAATCGCGGACAAATCTGACCGGGCCGCGCCCCCAACGGGACCATTTACCCCACGGTTTATTATTGTCCGGAACAACATCTATCGGGCGTGGCACCCCGTGAAAAACGACGATCGAGGTTTCCGGGTCAGGTACTTTAGGCGCAATGAAGCGGTTAATCAGGGGCGGGGCCAGCAAATCCCGCTTGAAGCTGACAACTTGTTTGGCATCCCAAAACTGCATATCTGTCGCGTAATCCGTAACCCAACGCTGTTCCGATCTGTAGTTTTCAAAGGCAAAATCCGGATTTTCCATAAAACTGTCATAGATCGCTGTTTGCTCACCCAGCGTAAAAGCAAAAATCGACGTCATACCGTTAACCTTGCGTTTGCGAAAGTAATCGATAAAGCGGCGCCATTCCCGGATCAGCACAACACCTCCGGGCAATTCAAACATTTTTGTCATGTCGCCGACAATAACAGTATCAAGATCTACGAATAATGCGCGCCCCTCCAACCCGAACAGGTCTTTCTTGAACACCGCAATTTTGGGCCACCCACCAAAAGCAAACCGGTTCTCACCCAGATCCATTTCGGGTATCGGCATAATTTCAACGCCTTCCACAATGCCGTTGGGGTCATCGGTCATACAGACGAAACGAAACGGGTGGTTAATGTATTTGGAACATGCATTGTATAGCACGTTCACATAATCAGCCGCATAAAGCGTGCCCCATTTCATTGTCAGTATAATATACGGCTTTTCGGTCATTTTATCTCCTGACATCTTATGGTAGCGTTTCGGCTTTACCGACAACTGTCATACATGACTTGTTGTGGGTTTACTATTCCAATCACACGCATGGCGAGGTTAGTGTTTATCAGCACTGCGATTTCGCGTCGCAATCGGTAAAAATACAGCAAAATTACTGCCAATACCAACCTGGCTATCGATGTGCAGATAGGCGCGGTGGCGAATAAGTATGTGTTTTACAATCGCCAAGCCCAGACCTGTGCCGCCCATCGTGCGTGAACGCCCTTTGTCCACGCGGTAAAACCGCTCTGTCAGGCGGGGAATATGTAATGGATCAAGACCGTCTCCGTGATCTTTTACAGAGATGCGCACTTGATTTATATGACTTGGATCAGGTTCAGCGATCACTTCTACAACGGTATTTTGTGGGCTGTATTTAACGCCATTTTCTATCAAATTCTGAAAGACCTGTGTCAGTTCATCAGCATCACCGGTAACCAGCGGTAAATCCGGTGAGATTGTTAGGGATAAATCGGTATTTTCACGTTTCGATAATGGTTCCAGTGATGCTGTTACACGGCGCAAAATTGATGACAAATCAACGGTATTGCTGGGCGGTATACGTTCTTTGGCCTGCAGTTTGGCCAGCGACAATAAATCACCGATTAAACGGCTCATACGCTGGGCGTCTCCTGCCATCAGAGCCAGAAAACGCTCTTGTGCAACCGGGTCGTTTTTGGCCGGGCCTTGCAGCGTTTCAATAAAACCCGAAAGCGAGGTGAGTGGTGAGCGTAATTCGTGGCTGACGTTGGCTACGAAATCAATCCGCATCTGTTCAGCCTCACGGATATGACTTATGTCTTCCAGGCTGATGATAGCACGGGCATCTGTCCCTGTGCGTTCAGCGTCCAACCGTGTGATGATGAGACGGTATGTAGTTGGTACGACGTCTTGGAGGGTTAGTTCCAGTGACACTGTATCGGTTTTATTTTCCAAAACCTGACTTGCTGCATCCAAGCATTCATCTGCCGGGACAAAACTGGATAGGGGCTGGTCTTTTAGGTTGGCGTCAAATCGTGCGATTGCAGCATTATTCCCAAACCGGATGATTTTATCCGCATCAATAACGAATACGGCAACGGACAGCCCGTTAAGTATGGTTTTTACGCTTTTCTTGAGCATGATGCGATGTCCACTGTGGAATATGATTGTTGATTGAACGATCTGTATTACTCAATAGAAAAAAAGGCCAGAGTGCGTAAAGCAACTCTGGCCGAAAGTAAGGTGTTATAAGGCGAGCAGCCAAATAACGAGCAGTGTGGGTCATATGGACCCAACAGGTATCACAGGCAGTGATATCGTATGCCTTTAAAAGGCAAGTTCAGACCAGCGCGCTGGCGGTCACTTCTCCCGATATGACCGCCGCGTCTGGCTTTGCAAATACAGCTGTTGTTGTAGCTAGAGCTGTATATGCAGGTGTGGATGATTTGGGCAAAACCTGTGGCGGGCGATGTTGTACAACATCTTGCAGCGATTGCATTAGGGCTTTTGTCGGACCAACAAACTTGGAGGGTACGTGGTCGGTTTATGTGCCTAAAGACAGTTCATGCCATTATTTTGCGTTTTGTCATTCCACGGTTTAACGCGCGAAAACATGTTTTCATATGTGGCTGTTTGGCCTGTTTCTTCCTGTATTCTTATTTTGTTGATACAGGTTTATCAATTGTGGCGAAAATAAGAAGTAAAAACTTCGTTATCAAACAAAACACTGCGTTTCCTGTACGGAAATAATACGTATAAACAGGATTTTATGGGGTTATCTTGTAGTATAGAGGAATATGCGTAGCATATATTGTGGTTAATTTAGATTGCCACAATTATGACATATTTCGCCATATTTACGGCTAATTTAGTGGTTTTGAGGATGGTGGAAAGGTGGTCTGTTGTAAAAATACAACTTAACCCACCCCTCCATATCAAAGCTTTTCTATGCAAAGACCCGTGCCAGTGCAGCGTCAATAGCGGCTACTATCTTGTCCAAATCATCTTTGGTGCAAATCAATGCCGGGGACAGACAAAGCGTGTTGTTAAAGCCCGGAACGGATCGGTTGGTCGCACCGATGATCACGCCGTTGGCCATACAGTCGCCAACGACTGCCTGCACCATTTTTTCTTCTACCGGTTCTTTCGTGTCACGATCTTTAACCAGCTCTACACCCAGGAACAAACCCTTGCCGCGGACTTCGCCGATGACGTTGTGTTTGGATTTCAGTTCGTTGAGCAAGCCAAGGCAGTATTCACCCATCTTGGTGCAGTTTTCCAACAAGTTCTCTTCTTCGATGATCTTCATGTTTTCAATTGCAGCCGCTGGCCCTGCTGTGCAGCCGCCAAAGGTTGAAATATCGCGGAAATAGCTCATTGGGTCAGATGCATTGTCTTTGAACATTTCAAAAACGGCTTCTGTCGTGACAGTGCATGAAATCGCGGCATAACCAGAGGCCACACCTTTGGCCATTGTCACAAAATCGGGCTTGATGCCGAAGTGCTGATAACCAAACCAAGTACCGGTACGCCCCAAGCCACAAACAACTTCATCGATGTGCAGCAGGATATCGTATTTAGTGCAAAGTTCCTGAATACCTTCCCAATAACCTTTTGGTGGGACAATAACGCCGCCGCCCGCAGTGATGGGCTCTAAGCACAATAGACCAATGGTGTCGGGACCTTCACGCAGAATAACCTCTTCAGTGGCTTTCACACAGGCTGTGCCGTAATCCTCGTCAGTGTCAAACTGATTGCGGTATTCAAGGCAATGGGGCACTTCTACAAAGCCGGGTGTGTAAGGGCCGTATTGTGCGTTGCGCTCTTCTTGCCCGCCTGCGGATAGACATGCGATAGTTGTGCCGTGATAGTCGCGGTGACGGAAAAGGATCTTGCTTTTCTTGCCGCCGTGTTTGTTGTGGCTGATCTGGCGTACCATTTTAAACACTTTTTCGTTCGCTTCCGATCCGGAGTTTGAATAGTAAACCCGTTTCAAGCCCGGCATTTTATCCAGTAGCATTTCAGCGAATATTGACCCTGGGATTGACCCTGCAGACTGAGCGAAATAGTTCAACTTAACCAACTGGTCACGTACGGCATCTGCGATACGCTCACGTCCGTAGCCCACGTTGACAGTCCAGACACCACCGGAAACAGCATCAATATGCTCTTTGCCCTTTTGATCCCAAACCCGCATGCCTTTACCTTCGACCATGATACGCGGATCATTGGTTTCTAAAGGTTTGTGCTGGGTCAGGTGATGCCAGACGTGTTCGCGGTCGTTTTCGACAACATCCTGAATGTCATTTGTTGCAAGATAGTCCATGGGAACCTCCGTTATATAGAATCTCTGCGTAACGATGGCAGGGAATTTATGGCTTGTCAGGTCAAATTCCGTAGATTTGGGGTTTATTGTGTCGGTTTCGGGAAACGTGAAACTCTGCAACTAATCTTAACGGGTTACCTTGATTTGAAAGCAATTATTACTGGCAGATCTCAGGTGATAATAATGAATTTTGTCATTTTTGAAGCCGTTAGTGATAGCGTTTTCTATCTGATTAAGGCTGGTCACCCGGCCTGTGCCGTAAATAATACGGTCTTGATCGTCATAACCACGTATCAGCAGTTCTTTATTGGTTTTGAACATATTTGGAATGGTTTTACTGTTTGTGTGGCGCTCACATTTATTTGCACACAAAAAGATAGGACCGACTTCAGCATAAGGTTGAGGGGTGGGAAACGGGCGATAGCCAAGAATTAGCATGGGTGTGCCTTTAGGAATGTCGGTCAGGCAATGGCGGCATGGATTTCCGTTCCCGTCTGATAGGGCATGTTCGGGCAGTTGTCCGTTTGCATCGGGGTTTCCGTTCTGGGCATTGCGGGCATCAGATGTCGGGATGGCTTCAAAATTCAGGGTCATGCGTGGCTCCTTTAGGTGTTTTGCACCTGAGTGCCGTGTAGCGCGCCAAATGTCAGCCCGTTTCTTGCGGGTTAATTCATATCCAATGCTTTTGCGCGCAGAACGGCTAAAGGGATAATCTCCAGAGTGTTGATATGTGTGCTTCGCAGGATCACATGGGGCGCTGCCTCATACGCGTCTGCCTCGGCCCAACGTTCGGCACACAGGCACCAACGATCACCCGGTATAAGCCCCGGAAAGCCGAATTCGGGACGGGGTGTGGATAGATCATTTCCGCGCATTTTGGAAAAATCAAGGAATTCGGCTGTGATTTCAACGCAAACTGTGTGGTTTCCCGTGTCATCCGGGCCTGTATTGCAGCATCCATCGCGGTAAAACCCCGTCACGGGGTTGCTGGAACACGGCTTAAGTGTTTCGCCTAATACGTTTATGCTGTCGTCGATTTGCATTGTCCTGCTGGTCATAGTGTGCGTCCGCAATTTAAATATACTAATTTAAAGAATATGATATTTTTCGCGCAACGCAAAGAAAAAGGCCCACCAACCTGGCAGGCCCATTAAAATTTTAGAGACTAGAAAAGCTTATGCCTTAACGTCGTCTTCAGATACTTCTTCTGCAACAGGTGCCGCTTCGTTGTCGTCACCAAATTCTTCAGCAGCCGCAGCGCCCATATCGTCGAACAATTCTGCAATTTCAAACTCTGCTTCGGCTTCGGCTTCGGCAGCAAGATCCTGAATGGATTTACCGGATGCTTGAAGTTCTGCTTCTTCAGGTGAACGGGCAACGTTCACTTGAATTATGCATTGAACTTCCGGGTGTAGAACCACGGTCATGTCGTGCATGCCCAGCTCTTTAATCGGTGTGTCCAGTGCAATTTGCTTTTTGTCTACAGTAAAGCCTGCGGTCGTTGCTGCATCAGCTGCATCACGTGTTGTGACAGAGCCGTAAAGCGAACCTGCGTCAGATGCAGACCGAATCACGATGAACTGTTGACCGTCAAGTTTAGCCGCGATTGCATCGGCCTCTTTTTTGGTTTCCAGATTGTTGGCTTCAAGCTGTGCTTTTTGCGCTTCAAAGTGAGATTTGTTTGCATCTGTTGCACGCAGGGCTTTGCCCTGTGGCAGCAGAAAGTTGCGTGCAAAGCCCTGCTTTACGGACACAACATCGCCCATTTGGCCTAGCTTTGCGATACGTTCTAGTAGGATAACATGCATGATTTTTCCTTACCTAACGGCGTATGGCAGAAGGGCCAGAAAACGAGCGCGTTTGATGGCTTTGGCCAGCTCGCGTTGTTTCTTGGCAGAGACTGCGGTGATACGGGATGGCACGATTTTGCCGCGCTCTGAGATGTAGCGTTGTAGAAGTTTCGTGTCTTTATAGTCGATTTTTGGCGCGTTCTCACCCAGAAACGGGCAGGACTTGCGACGACGGAAAAATGGTTTGTTTGCCATGGTTTAAGTCCTTTCTTAGCGGTTTTTACGACGTTCGTCTTTGGCTGATTTAGCCTGAATGACGACGGATGGGCCTTCTTCATGTGCATCGACCTTGATGGTCATAATACGCATTACGTCATCGTGCAGACGCATTAGGCGTTCCATTTCCTGAACAGCCGCAGAAGGTGCATCGGATTTCAAGTATGCATAGTGGCCCTTGCGGTTTTTGTTGATTTTATAGGCCATTGTTTTCAGACCCCAGTATTCTGAATCGACAACAGAACCACCGTTGTCAGACAGAATAGCGCCGAAGTGTTCGATTAAACCTTCGGCTTGCGCGTTGGACAGATCCTGACGCGCGATAAATGTGTGCTCGTAGAGCGCCATATTATTCACCATTTTCAAGCGTGCTTCAAAATCCGGGCAAATCTTCCGCGCCCAAATACGAGAGGCGACCGCGTTAAAGTAATTTGCGGAAGATGGTGGCTTATACTGCGATGAGCGGCGAGTGCAAGGGATAGATCGATGAATCGGCCTGTTTGTACCATTGTTGATCATAGGTGGCATAATCAGTGATTTTGAAACGGATAACACCCATTCAAGATGACAATCTGCACCATTTTACCATGAATTTATATATATTTTGCCTATACTTAGCCACTTTTTCACACTATATTTGTGTTTAGAAAGACGTGTGTTGTATGTAAGCAATTGCTGTTTTTCGCGTGTGTATTGTGTATATAGTGATGGAGTATGTAATGTTTAGTATCAGTTGTCTGATAAAAAAATTCGCGTGGTATATCAAGAATGACAAATGCGGTGCAGTGACCGTAGAGTTCATTGTATTGACCGCTGCGGTCGTATTAATTACTGTGGCGACAACGACCGCTCTTCAACAGAATATCGATACCAAAGTCAGCACCATTACGCTGTAGTGAATGAGTATACCTATACAATGATTGCCTTGAATACATGCATTGTAAGACATGCATTAATCAATCATTTTGATTGAAACTGAATATAACTTTTTTGAAATCTGGACGTTGCGCTTAACAAGCGTTACAGAAATACCTGTGATATATATGGAGGATCATACTGTTGCGCGCATTTGTATTTCCGGGCCAGGGTGCCCAAACCATCGGAATGGGCAAGGGGTTTGCGGATGCTTATCCGGCTGCGAAAGCTGTCTTTGACGAGGTCGATGAAGCTTTAGGGCAAAACCTGTCAGGTTTGATTTGGGACGGTGATATTGCTGAACTGACCATGACCGAAAACGCGCAACCTGCATTGATGGCGACGTCCATAGCAGCGATGGCGGCTTTGAACGCAGAGGGCGTTGGCATTGAAGCGGCATCCTTTGTGGCAGGCCATTCCTTGGGTGAATATTCGGCACTTTGTGCGGCAGGGGCTTTAAGTTTGGCCGATACGGCGCGATTATTACGAATTCGCGGTCAAGCGATGCAAGCGGCTGTGCCCGTTGGTGTGGGTGCGATGGCGGCCCTTTTGGGGTTGGATTTTGCAACAGCACAAACCGTGGCTGAAGAGGCGGCGATGGGCGAGGTTTGTCAGGCCGCAAATGATAATGATCCGGGGCAGGTTGTGGTATCCGGCCATAAAGCAGCTGTTGAACGGGCTTGCGAAATAGCAAAAAACAAAGGTGCGAAGCGGGCGGTTTTATTGCCTGTATCAGCACCATTTCATTGTGCCTTGATGCAACCTGCGGCGGATGCAATGGCCGAGGCTTTGGCGGGTGTTACAATTTCAGCCCCAAATGTGCCTGTAGTGGCCAATGTTCTGGCGTCTGCCAATAGTGATGCAGGCGCGATAGCCGATTTGTTGGTGCGTCAGGTTACGGGGTCTGTGCGTTGGCGCGAAAGTGTTTCTTACATGGCCACCCAAGGTGTAAGCGAGATTTACGAGATTGGCGCGGGCAAGGCCCTGTCGGGCATGGTGCGGCGTATTGATCGCGAGATTGTATGCAAAGCGGTGAACACGGCTGAAGATGTTGTCGCAGTAGCGGCTGAATTATAAGGATAGATTATATGTTTGATTTAACAGGTAAAAAGGCACTTGTAACCGGTGCATCCGGCGGCATTGGTGGCGCAATCGCACGTGGACTTTATGCGCAAGGTGCATCTGTGGCCCTGTCTGGAACGCGTGTAGATCCGTTAAATGCACTGGCTGCTGAACTGGGCGATTGCGCTTTTGTGACGCCTTGCAATCTAAGTGACAAAGAAGCGGTTCTGGCCCTTGCGGGGCAAGCGTCCGAGGCCATGGGCGGCTTGGATATTCTGGTCAATAACGCAGGTATCACACGCGACAATATTTTCATGCGCATGTCGGATGAAGAGTGGCAACAGGTGATCGATGTGAACTTGTCATCCACTATGCGGCTGATGAAATCGGTGATGCGCCCAATGATGAAACAACGCTTCGGGCGGATCATCAACATCACGTCGATTGTCGGTGTAACGGGTAATGCGGGTCAGGTAAATTATGCGGCTTCCAAGGCCGGCATTATCGGAATGACCAAGAGCTATGCACAGGAAATCGCTACACGCGGCATTACCGCCAATTGTGTTGCCCCGGGGTTCATTGAAACTGCTATGACCGCTGATCTACCAGATGCGGTGAAGGAAAAAATGGTCGGCAATATCCCAGCGGGGCGAATGGGGACGCCTGACGAAATTGCCAGCGCCGTAGCTTATCTGGCGTCTGGAGAAGCCAGCTACGTGACAGGCCAAACCCTGCACGTAAACGGCGGCATGGCTATGATTTAACCGCAATTTGCGCCAGCAAACTGCGGTCAGAATGTGAACAGCATTCTAAAGTACAACCTGAGGGCAATTCCATTTTGAATTGCCCAATCTCCCACACTCAAATTGAAAGCTCAACTCATGTCTATCACACGCACTCATTCCTCTGAACGCGCCAGCAAAATCGTTATCCATAACGGCACTATCTATCTGTCAGGCCAAGTGGCCAATGACGTTACAGTCGGTATTCAGGAACAAACCCAAGATTGCATTGTGAAAATTAATTCGCTTTTGGCAGAGGCAGGAAGTGACAAGGATCACATCCTGTCAGCGACGGTTTTCTTGCGGGATATGAAGGACTTTGCAATGATGAATGAGATTTGGAATGCGTGGCTGGCGGATTGCGGTAAACCTGCGCGCGCTTGTGTGGCTGCTGAAATGGCTAGGCGTGAGATTTTGGTTGAGATCTGTATTGTTGCGGCTGTTAAGGCGTAGGTTTTCGTTACATGGACTGTTAAGGAAGTTGAGCTGCCCATAGAATTTGAGGATATGAAAAGCGAATCTACAATATGTAGCTTCGCTTTTCTTTGGCTCCGTCCAACTCCGCAATATGTTTAGTTAACAATAGCTGAAAGTATCAAAAACTCATTTATTGGTACATCTCGATATGGCTGAGATTGCGATAATCCCCCTAAACCCCGATCTCCGAAATAAACTTCACCCGTTGATAGGACTGTATGCCTTCCTCGCCACCTTCCGAGCCATAGCCGGAATGATTGACGCCTCCAAATGGTGTTTCGGGGGTTGCGATGCCAAAGTGGTTAACGGCGAACATGCCGGCGTTGATCTGATCCCCTATGGCGGCGGCGACTGCACCGTTTGTGGTGAAGGCATAGCTTGCAAGGCCGTATTCCAACTTGTTGGCGCGGGTAACGACATCATCGAAATTCGTGAATGAGGCAATTGGTGCGATGGGGCCGAAGGGCTCTTCATTCATAATCTTGGCTTCTTCCGGAACACCTTTCAAAACTGTTGGCTTGTAAAAGTATCCTTTGTTGCCAAGGCGTTCACCGCCTGTTAGAACCTCGGCGCCGTGGGAAACGGCGTCATCCACCAAGTCCTGCATCACATCAATTCGGCGCTCACCGATGAGGGGGCCCACTTCAGTGGCCGGATCGGTGCCGTTTCCGACTATGAGCGCATTGGCATGTTTTGTGAAGCGTTCGGCAAATTCGTCATAGACGCCACTTTGCACGTAGAACCGTGAAGGTGAAATGCAGACCTGACCCGCGTTGCGGAATTTTGTGGCTGCACATAGTTTGGCGGCTGTTGCGATGTCGGCGTCGTCAAACACCATTACCGGTGCGTGACCGCCCAATTCCATGGTGCAGCGGATCATGCGTTTAGCGGCTTGGGCTTGCAATAGCATGCCGACAGGGGTGGAGCCTGTGAAGCTGAGTTTCTTGATGATGGGACTGTCCAAAAGATAACTGGAAACCTCGGACGGGACACCGAATACAACGTTCAAAACGCCGTCGGGTAGGCCCGCATCCTGAAAACAACGTGCAATGGCGATGACCGCAGAGGGTGTTTCTTCGTCTGATTTCATGATGATAGAACAGCCTGCACCCAGTGCATTGCCGATTTTGCGCATTACGTTAGAGGCTGGAAAGTTCCAGGCAACAAAGGCTGCAACCGGGCCAATGGGTTCTTTGTTCATCATTTGGCGTTGTCCGGGGATGCGCGCAGGGATCAAACGCCCATATGCACGTTTGCCTTGTTCTGCGTCCCAGCGCAAACAGCCGATGACGAAATCCATTTCCAGTGATGCTTGTAACACCGGCTTGCCGTTATCGAGGCTTATGTTGAGTGAAATTGCGGCTTTGCGTTCTTCCATCAGATCGGCGGCTTTGTTCATAATGTTTTGGCGGGCCAATGGGGAGGTGGCGCGCCAGATTTTGAAACCTTTGTCTGCAGCTGCAAGGGCTGCGTCCAAGTCAGCGGTAGATGCGTGGGGAAGCTGGCCCAAAACCTCTTCTGTTGCTGGGTTGATTACGGCCTGTGATTTATCGGATGTGCCCTTTGTCCATTTGCCGTCGATGAAGAGTTCAAGTTTTTCATATGTCATGATGTTTTTCCCGGATGAGTTTGGAAAAAACCTTTAGCCAAGTATTTTTGAAACACAAGTGCGTGTGCAGACTTGCCCATGTTGATTTGTGCCGACTATATTGCCCCAACATCTCGAAACCATTTGCCAATGTGTTTCTTTATGCTATAGCGCGGCTGAGATTAACCAAAGGCGGGGTCGCTTTTGGAACCATGGTTGTAGAAATATGACCGCTTTTTGGTACCTGAAATCGGGTATTGATGAAAACCAAGGGGAATACCCCGCAAAATGAGGACCGGAATATGAGCGACATTGCAGATCGTGTAAAGAAAATCGTTGTAGAACACCTAAGTGTTGACGAAGCAAAAGTAACTGAAACAGCATCTTTTATTGATGATTTGGGCGCAGACAGCCTGGACACAGTTGAATTGGTTATGGCTTTTGAGGAAGAGTTCGGCATCGAAATTCCTGATGACGCCGCAGAAACGATTCAGTCATTTGGCGACGCAGTGAAGTTCATCACTGAAGCTTCCTGAAGAATTTTAAAACTTTGATGTTTTAAAGGGCGCGTCCTTTGCAGGGCGCGTCTTTTTTTGCAAAAATCAGCCGATGTGCAGTTGATTGCTTGCTGAAATGTAAAGGGCAGGGTAATTACGACACTTAAGGCAAGAAATACTATGAGGTGAATATGCGTCGCGTTGTTGTCACAGGACTTGGAATGTTGTCACCACTTGCATGTGGTGTGGAAGAAACCTGGAAACGTTTACTTGCAGGGCAATCCGCTGCAGGCACGATTTCACGTTGGGACGCGGATCATCTGGCAACCAATTATGCCTGTGAAATCCCTTATGGCGATGGCACTGACGGGACATTTAACCCTGATGAGTGGATGGAGCCCAAAGAACAACGCAAGGTTGATGATTTCATTCTATTTGGTATGTGTGCAGCGGATCAGGCGATAGCTGATGCGAACTGGGCACCTGTTGATGAAGAAAGCCTGTTGCGTACAGGTGTTATGATTGGTTCCGGCATTGGCGGTTTACGCTCTATTGCCGAGACGGCCGTTGTTTTAAAAGAACGCGGACCCCGTAGAGTTTCCCCGTTTTTTATACCGGGTGCTTTGATCAATCTGGTATCCGGTCAAGTTGCTATTCGCCACGGATTTAAAGGTCCTAACCATGCGGTTGTGACGGCTTGTTCAACCGGTGCGCATGCCATTGGCGATGCGGCACGGATGATCATGCTTGATGATGCCGATGTAATGATTGCAGGTGGCACGGAAAGCCCGATCTGCGAAATAGGTGTAGCCGGGTTTAATGCCTGTAAAGCTTTGTCAAAATCGCACCGCGATGATCCCAAGATTGCTTCGCGTCCTTATGACCGAGATCGTGATGGTTTTGTTATGGGCGAAGGCGCCGGTATTGTCGTATTGGAAGAATATGAGCATGCCAAAGCACGCGGTGCGAAGATTTATGCGGAAATACTGGGCTACGGCATGTCAGGGGATGCGTATCATATTACCGCACCTTCAACCGATGGCGATGGCGGATTTCGTGCAATGTCCGCAGCTTTGGCACGTGCGGGACTGATGCCTTCTGATATCGATTATATCAATGCACACGGCACATCTACCATGGCCGATACCATTGAATTGGGGGCTGTGACACGTCTGTTGGGCAATTCTGCAAAAGGTGTGACGATGTCGTCAACGAAGTCATCTATCGGGCATTTGCTGGGGGCTGCGGGCTCTGTTGAAGCAATTTTCTGCATTCTGGCTTTACGCGATCAAATTGCGCCACCGACGATTAATCTTGATAATCCTGATGTGGAAACCGAGCTGGATTTGGCGCCGAACAAAGCGGTTGAGCGTGAGATAAATGTTGTCCTGTCGAATTCGTTTGGCTTTGGCGGCACAAATGCATCGCTGGTAATGGGTAAAGTGGACGGTTGAACGCATGAATAAGCACTTTGCTGCAAATTTCTTCAATCTGCTGATTGTCCTGATGATTGGCATAGCAGGATTGGTATTTTGGGGTAAGTCTGCGTTTTACGGGCCCGGACCTTTGCAAGAGGCTATTTTTATTGAAGTTCCGCGTGGCGGTTCTGTTCCCGCGCTATCGGATGACCTTGTAAAACAAGGGGCAATCAAAAGCGGAACCGTGATGCGCCTTGGTTCCAGATATTTAGGAAAAAACAGCCAACTTAAATTCGGTAACTACGAGATACCGGCCTCTGCATCCATTTCAGATATATTAGATATAGTAACCAAAGGTGGTCGCAGTAGTTTTCGGTATGTGGCGCGATATAATGTTAAAATCGCCAGCCCCGCAGAACTGGTTTTAAGGGAACGATCCGCCGGTGAGGATGAGAATAAAATCCTGACGTCTTATGTCGTCGGTGATGCGATACCAGCAGTTTATTCGGAATTAAAAGACGCTAAAACGCCGATTTCATATCTGATTTCTGTTCCTGAAGGAACAACAAGCTGGCAAATTGTTGAAGCATTGAATGCTGCTGATTTTCTGGAGGGGCCTGCTTTGGATCTACCTGCAGAGGGGGTGCTTGCGCCTGATACAGTAGAGGTTCGTGCGGGAACTTTACGGAGTGATATTTTAGATAAAATGTCAGAGGCACAAAGTGATATACTGGCAGCTGCCTGGGCAGGACGTGCTGCTGATCTGCCGTTTAAATCGCCATTAGAAGCTTTGACGCTTGCGTCGATCGTGGAAAAAGAAACCGGCATAGCCGGTGAACGCGCGGAAGTGGCCGGTGTGTTTATCAATCGTCTGAATAAGGGGATGAAGCTGCAAACTGACCCAACGGTTATTTACGGGATTACCGATGGTAAGGCGCCTTTGGGGCGTGGTTTGCGACGCAGTGAATTGTCAAAGAAGACTGCATATAATACTTATATCATTCCCGGCCTTCCGCCGGGTCCGATTGCAAACCCGGGCCGTAAAGCGATTGAAGCGGTTATGAATCCAGCCAAGACTGATAATCTGTTTTTCGTCGCGGATGGTACTGGCGGGCATGTGTTTTCTGCAACTTTACGGGAACATAATGCTAATGTTATCAAGTGGCGCAAGATTGAAGCAGAACGCCGTAAAGCTGCTGGTAATAATTAGCAATAACAATATCTTACAATTATTGTTAATGAAACCTTTCAGTGTAGATCGCTCACCCTATAGTTGAAAACCTTGACTTTGCGAACGGTCTCGGCTATAACTTGTGGCAAGCTGGAAGACGTGGGTAAGCAGTGATCTTAATGGTCGCTGCTTTCGCACGTCTGCTCGACGGGACAACCCGAGAGGAAGCCATAATACATGACTGAAGATATCCCTGAGGGATTGCAAGCACAGGCCAGCCGGCTGGGCTTTGCGTGCGAAAACTATGCAAGACTTGCTGAAAATTTACTGAGTGTGATTCAACGTTTAGGCGGGGATCTGACGGTAGATGATTTGCCAACAAATGTATCAAAGCTGATGTGCCATTATGAGGCGGCCTTGATCCATGCCAACAAACAAGAGGCGGAATATGCAAAACAATTTGAAGCCATTAACGGCATTATCGAGGGCGGGGCCCATGACACGGACGAAGCGCGATCAGAAATCCTTGGCAGAATTGCTGGTTTGCGTGAGCGAGGCGGAGGTTGAAACATTCCTCTCTGGTCTAAGTTCGAATGCGTTGAAAGCTTTGCCGTGGATGTTCGAATTTTGGGCATTGCCACATCAAATAGCCCCGAGTGGAAAATGGGCCACTTGGGTCATTCTGGGCGGGCGCGGCGCGGGAAAAACCCGCGCCGGTGCCGAATGGGTGCGTGCGCAAGTGGAAGGGGCGCGGCCCTTGGATGAAGGTAAGTGTAAACAGATCGCCCTTGTGGGCGAAACCTATGATCAAGTGCGTGATGTGATGGTGTTTGGCGACAGCGGGATTTTATCCTGCTGTCCGCCTGATCGCCGCCCTAAATGGGAAGCCACACGCAGGCGGCTGGTTTGGCCAAATGGCGCTGTGGCAACGTGCCATTCGGCCTCTGACCCTGAAAACTTGCGCGGGCCGCAGTTTGACGGGGCTTGGGTGGATGAGTTGGCGAAATGGAAAAAAGGCCGTGAGGCGTGGGATATGTTGCAATTTGCTTTGCGGTTGGGCGACGATCCGCGCCAAGTGGTAACAACGACGCCTAAGAATGTGGCGGTGTTGCGTGAAATTCTTGATAATGCGGGCACGGTTTCAACCTCTGCTCCGACATCGGCCAATGCGGTTAATTTGGCACAGTCTTTTCTGGATAAGGTGACAGCGGAATATGGCGGAACGCGGCGGGGCCGGGAAGAACT
>Ga0209344_10002164_pt1 | contig 22807 bp, 20 predicted proteins | sample Cruoilmetagenom6_FD_187293 | JGI IMG/M metagenome (GOLD analysis project Ga0209344, IMG submission 187293) | Oil polluted marine microbial communities from Coal Oil Point, Santa Barbara, California, USA - Santa Barbara Oil Seep Sample 6 (SPAdes)... | ecosystem: Environmental > Aquatic > Marine... | reverse complement strand
CCAAAACAGCCGCTTCGCAAGTGATTTTAGCGTTGGTTGAAAAGGCCCGAGAGCTCAATTGCGAAGCGGCTGTTTTGGTATTCGAGCCGCAACCACAAGAATTATTTTCACCTGAAACAGCACCGGCAAGACTCTGTCGATTACGTGACAAATATGCCTTGTTAAAAAACTTAGGCATAGATAGATTAATTTGTATCAATTTTAATAAAAAATTTGCTAGTCTAAGCGCCGAGACTTTTATTGAAGAATTACTGGTTAAGCGTTTAGCGATAAAACACCTGATTGTTGGTGATGACTTTCATTTTGGCAAAAATCGCCAAGGAAACTTTTCCATGCTTAAAGCTGCAGGGAAAAAGTTTGATTTTTCGGTCACGGATACCGCAAGTCATAAATTAGCCGGTTGTCGTGTCAGTAGTACAGCGATTAGGCAATTGCTAGAAAAGGATGACTTAGACGGCGCGAAAACCATGTTGGGCCGACCCTATTCTATTATTGGTAAAGTGTTTCATGGGGATAAACGCGGTCGTGAAATGGGTTTTCCCACCGCAAATATAAGATTAAAACGCCGAGTTTCTCCTGTTTCAGGGGTTTACGCGGTGCAGGTTAACAGCCAATTTGGTCAACATTTCGGTGTTGCAAATATAGGTTCAAGACCAACAGTTGCCGGAATTCGGCAACAATTAGAAGTACATATGTTTGATTTTGATAACAATTTGTATGGTGCAGTCATTGAGGTGGTGATGTTGAAAAAACTGCGCAGTGAACAGAAATTTAGCTCGCTAGCTGAACTTATCCAACAAATTGCTCTAGATACAGAACAGGCCCGCACTTTTGTGCAAAACTTAGCTTAAGGTAACTCGGTTAAGAAAACACAAGACAATACTAAACAAAATATTAGTGACTACGACAACGGATATTAATTTTAATGAGTGATTACAAACAAACCCTAAATTTGCCAGCAACTTCTTTTGCGATGAAAGGAAATATGGCAAATCGTGAACCGAATATGCTAAAAGAGTGGGCCGAAAAAGATTTATATGGTCAAATTCGCACCGCAAAAAAAGGTAAAAAGTCATTCATTTTGCATGATGGGCCTCCTTATGCCAATGGTGATATTCACATTGGGCACTCAGTAAACAAAATACTAAAAGATATTATTGTTAAATCAAAAACCTTATCTGACTTTAATGCACCTTATGTGCCTGGTTGGGATTGTCACGGTTTACCGATTGAGTTAATGGTAGAGAAAAAGGTCGGTAAGCCTGGTCATAAAGTTTCTGCCAGTGTTTTTCGGGAAAAATGTCGTGAATATGCTACTAAACAAGTTAGCGCCCAACGTGAAGATTTTAAACGTTTAGGGGTATTTGCTGATTGGGATAAGCCTTACCGTACGATGGATTTTGACACCGAAGCCAATATTATCCGTTCGTTAGGCAAAATTGCCGAAAATGGTCATTTACATCAAGGCTTTAAACCTGTGCACTGGTGTACGGATTGTGGTTCTTCGTTGGCGGAAGCCGAAGTGGAATACAAAGATAAACAATCTCCGGCTATTGATGTTAAATTCACCTTTGTTGATCAAAGTGTTGCCGATAAATTTAATCACCCTGAAAATCATGCCGGCGAAGGTAGCGTATCCGTCGTTATCTGGACTACAACGCCTTGGACTTTACCGGCTAACCGCGCGGTTGCGGTTCATAGCGATGTCGAATATACCCTAGTACAATGTGAAACAGAACAAGGTAAAGAGCGCCTAGTTGTCGCCTCTGACCTTGTTACGTCATGTATGGACCGTTTCGGCATTACCAAATACCATGCTTTAGGTTTTTGTAAAGGTAGCGAGTTAGAACTAGCGCAACTTAAACACCCATTTTATGACTTTACTGTGCCGGTTATTTTAGGTGAGCACGTCACCACCGACTCGGGTACCGGTTGTGTACATACCGCGCCAGGGCACGGTGTAGAAGATTTTGACGTTGGTAAGTTATATAACTTGGAAGTGGCCAATCCGGTTGGCGCAAACGGGGTTTATTTAGACGATACCGAGCTATTTGCCGGTCAGCACGTTTTTAAAGCCAATGCTAATGTCGTTGAAACCTTAAAAGAGCATGGCACCTTAGTGCATCATCATGCACTAGAGCATTCTTATCCACATTGCTGGCGTCATAAAACGCCGTTAATTTTCCGTGCTACACCACAATGGTTTATTAGCATGGACAATAAAGGTTTGCGTCAAGACTCACTCAAGGAAATTGAAAAAACGCAATGGATCCCTGATTGGGGTCAACGTCGTATTGAGTCTATGGTTGAAGGCCGTCCTGATTGGTGTATATCACGTCAACGTACCTGGGGCGTGCCAATGGCCTTGTTCATTCATCAAGATACCGGCGCGTTACATCCTCGCAGTATAGAGTTAATCGAGTCTGTAGCAAAACGTGTTGAAGAGAAGGGTATTCAAGCCTGGTTTGATTTAGATGCCGCTGAGCTTATTGGTGATGACGCGAAAGAATACATTAAAGTCCCTGACACCTTAGATGTTTGGTTCGACTCGGGCACCACACACTTCTCTGTAGTCAATGCGCGTGAAGAATTTGATGGCATTGCTGACTTGTACCTTGAAGGCTCGGATCAACACCGTGGTTGGTTTATGTCATCAATGATTTCTTCGGTCGCGATGAATGGTAAAGCACCATATAAACAAGTGCTTACCCATGGTTTTGTGGTTGATGCTAAAGGCCATAAAATGTCTAAGTCTTTAGGCAACGTTATTACGCCAAAAGAAATCACTAATACTTTAGGCGCTGACATTTTACGTTTGTGGACCGCATCGGTTAATTACACCCAAGAAATTACCGCTGGTGATGAAATCTTTAAACGCCAAGCGGACGCCTATCGCCGTATTCGCAATACTTCACGCTTTTTATTGTCAAACTTAAATGGTTTCGACCCAAAAACTGACTGTATTGCTTTTGATGATATGGTAGCACTTGATCGTTGGGCGGTTGATAAAGCGTCTCAATTGCAAGCTGACATTATTGCCGCTTATGATGAATACGAATTTCATGTTGTGGTGCACAAGCTAATGAATTTCTGTACCACAGAGCTAGGTGGCTTCTACTTAGATATTATTAAAGACCGTCAATACACCGCCAAAGAAGACAGTGTTGCGCGTCGTTCATGTCAAACCGCGATGTACTTAATTGCTGAAGCAATGACGCGTTGGATGGCCCCGATCTTATCCTTTACCGCGCAAGAAATTTGGCAGGCATTACCGACTGCATCCGGCGAAAGCCGTGAAGAATTTGTTTTCACGGGCGTTTGGTTTGATGGTTTACCAAAAACGTCAACTAGCAGTGCGTTAAACAATGATTACTGGAATAATATTTTATTAGTCCGTACTGAAGTAAATAAAGCGCTGGAAAATGCTCGTAAAGAAAAGCAAGTCGGTAAAGCGCTTGAAGCGGCAGTGACTTTATACACCACAGCTGAGGTGGCGAAAAACTTGCAGCAACTTGGAGAAGAGCTACGTTTTGTTTTAATTACTTCAAAAGCACAGGTTGAAGTCGTTGCAAGTAAACCTACCGATGCGTTAAGCACTGAAATTGACGGTTTATGGTTAAGCGTAGCGCCGGCGGAAGGGGCTAAATGTGATCGCTGTTGGCATGTCACTGAAGATATAGGACAAAACGAGCAGCACCCCGAGCTTTGCGGACGCTGTATTACCAATGTTGAAGGTGCCGGCGAAATTCGTCACTTTGCCTAAGCAATAATAATTACCTAAGGTATGGTAACGAAAACGTGTAGCGCTTGTATAAGTACTACACGTTTTCTGTTATTGATATAGTAGAAGTATCGCATTGAAATGCGAGTAAACTAAGAGAATTTGTTGTGCTATGAAGAAGCTATTTACCGAAACAGGCTTACGCTGGTGGTGGTTAACCTTGATTTTTTTAGTGGCTGATCAAGTCACTAAACAATTGGTGGTCAGTAATATGGATTTATATCAATCGATCGATATTTTGCCATTTTTCAACTTAACCTATGTTCATAACCTTGGCGCAGCCTTTAGCTTCCTTGCCGATCAAGGCGGCTGGCAACGTTGGTTTTTCACCGCAATTGCCGCTATCGCCAGTGTTGTTTTTATTGTTTGGCTGGCTAAAACGCCCAAACAACAAGCATTATTATCCGCGGCATTTGCTTTGATGCTCAGCGGCGCTGTCGGCAACCTGATTGATCGCGTGCTATTTGGTTATGTTATCGACTTTTTAGATTTCTATGGCTTTGGCTATCATTTTCCCGCTTTTAATATTGCTGATTCTATGATCTTTATTGGCGCAGCACTGATGATTTTCGATTCATTTAAAAATGGTGAATCGAGCGAAAACACACAAAAAACTAAGGTTTAAAGAGAACTTTTTATGACAAATTTAGTAACAGCATCTGCTGAAATTATCGCACATATCACCATGAAGCTCGCTGATGGCTCTGCGGCAGATAGTACCAAAGTGAATAAAAAGCCAGCCAAAATTATTATGGGTGACGCCAGTATTTCACCGGCATTTGAGGCACAACTTGTCGGTATGTCAGCGGGCGAAAGTAAAGAATTTACCTTAGCTGCGGCAGACGCCTTTGGTGAGCCCTTACCGGAAAATATCCATTATATGGATATCAGCAAATTCAGTGAAGAAGCACCAGCAAAAGTCGGCAATATTATTACCTTTAGCCAACCGGGCGGTGAATTACCGGGTATGATCAAAGATGTTTCTGGCAGTTCAGTTACCATCGATTTTAACCATCCTTTGGCTGGACAAGCAGTTACCTTTGTAATCGACGTTGTTGAAGTTAAGCAAGTAAAGTAAGTTAAGTTAAAAAGTAATGAGAAAATTATGGAAATTATTTTAGCTAATCCTCGCGGCTTCTGTGCCGGCGTTGACCGAGCCATTAGTATCGTTGATCGAGCGCTTGATTTATTTGAAGCGCCTATTTATGTCCGTCATGAAGTGGTGCATAACAAGTTTGTTGTTAATGGTTTAAAAGAACGTGGCGCGGTATTCGTTGATGAACTTAACGAAGTACCTGACGATAGCACCGTGATATTTAGCGCCCATGGCGTATCAAAAGCGGTGCGCAACGAAGCAAAAAATCGCGGCTTAAAAGTGTTTGACGCCACCTGTCCTTTAGTAACCAAAGTGCATATGGAAGTATCGCGTACTAGCCGTAAGGGGGTTGAATGTATCCTTATTGGTCATGCCGGGCATCCCGAGGTTGAAGGCACTATGGGGCAATATGAAAGTGCTGAAGGCGGGATTTATTTGGTTGAATCAACACAAGACGTGGCAACGCTTGAAATTAAAAACCCAGAAAAACTTTATTATTGCTCGCAAACAACATTATCAGTTGATGATACCAGTGATGTGATTGATGCCTTAAAAAATAAATACCCCTTAATTCAAGGGCCTCGTAAAGATGATATTTGTTATGCAACACAAAATCGTCAAGATGCGGTACGCTCAATCGCCGAACAAGTAGAGTTATTATTGGTCGTTGGTGCGAAAAATAGCTCTAACTCGAACCGTTTACGTGAACTAGCTGAAAAAATTGGCACCACCTCATACTTGATTGATACCGCAGCAGATATAGATGCATCATGGTTAGATGGTATCAATAAAGTCGGTGTAACAGCAGGCGCATCAGCACCAGCAATCTTAGTGCAGCAGGTTATCGAGGCGCTTAAAAGCTTGGGCGGTCAAGAGGTTATCGAGTATCCTGGCAGAGCAGAAAATACTGTATTTGCGGTGCCGATAGAATTACGCTAACCTTAAGAAACATTATTTGTAGTGATAGTGTGTAATGTTTATCTAAAAGTTAAGGTAAGTATTTGTCGCGGCAAATTAGCGTTTTCGAGTAGTAGTAATAACTAATATAAGGAATATTACTCGTTATAAAACTTTAAGGTATGGGTTAATGCGGTTCACCAGTGTGATTTTTAACACATATAGGCAGTTGTTATTGAGTAGTGCTTTTTCAGAGCACTACTGTCGTGTTTATTCGTCTAAAATTATCTATTCCATTCTGTTTAGCTTTTCAGCTATAGTAACATCAGCGAGTCTTTACTTATTCTTATTTAAATGGAGGTTAGATATTGAATAATACATCGTCCCACCCATCACGGCCCAAGCAGTCTTTAAATAAAGGTATGACATTTATTGAAGTGTTAGTTGCCGTTTTTATCTTAGTAACCGGAATTTTAGGCGCAGTCGCCATGCAAGCATCGGCTAAAAAAGGTAGTTTCGATGCCATGCAACGTTCAGTTGCGTCGGCATTGGCACAAGACATTATTGAACGTATGCGCAGTAACGATGCAATGGCATTAGATGGATACACGGCTTCAGATTACGGCGCAACCCTCGACTCTTTACCAGCGAAACGCTGTAATACGCTTGCTGGTGTTTGTAGTGCCGCAGAAATGGTGATTAACGATAAATATGAGTGGGAAATGTCACTTATAGGAGCTGATGTTGTAAATAATGGTAATAATATTGCTGGGTTAACCGGTGTAAAAGGATGTATAAGCCATGTGGCGAATGCAGTAACTGTAGTAGTCAGTTGGGAAGGGCGCACAGAAATTTCCGATGCTAAGAAATATAATTGTGGTGAAGCTAACGCTAAAAGACGACAAGTGATTGTTAAGGCATTTATCTATTAATATGAATAATCAACGCGGATATACCTTAATAGAAATATTTATTTCCCTTGCTCTCGGTTTAGCATTATTTGTTGGTGTACTCAGTGTTTTTGTTGGTATGAAAACCACTACGCAAGAAACAGCAACCTACGGTGAATTACAAGAAAATGGCCGTTTTGCTTTAAGTGTTCTTAGCTATGATTTATTAAGACAAGGTTTTTGGGGCGACTACACTGGCACGTTAGATCGCTCAATGCTAAATGCGGTACCGTTGGCACCTGGCAACGAATGTATTGGTGATGGTTTAAATAATGGTACTTTCCCTAACGCTATTGGCCACTTTAGAACACTTTGGGGCCAAACAGTCACAAATAAGTCAATTATGGGCTGTATCGATGATGCAAAAACCAGCTCCGATATTATTCAATTTAAACGGGCAATATCAAACCCATTAGCGGGAAGTACAAGTGAGCAGTACTACATAATTTCGAACTTAAGTGAAGGCGAAATATTTATCGGTGCCGATATACCAAACGTCCCCAATAGCCAAGTTTGGGAATACCAACACCGAATTTATTATGTCAGAGAAGAGGCGCAAGGAAATAATACTGTTCCGGTGTTAATGCAAGGCCGGTTAACAAAAAAAATGACCTTTGACCCCATTATTGATGGTATTGAAATGATCCGCTTTATGTATGGTATAGATACCGATGCGCCTACTGATTCAGGTTATGGCATTGTGGATACTTTTGTCTCTGCAGATAATATGACCCTAACTCAATGGGATCATGGTAACGACAATAGGATCATAGCGGTACGTATTTACGTGTTGGCGCGTAGTATTCTTCCTGATAACAAATATACTAATACCAATACTTATAATTTGGGTAATTTACCTGTCACGTTTAATGACAATTATCGTCGGCTATTATTTAATTCAACGGTAACTTTATATAACGCAGGAGTTGACTCATGGTAAATAGAAAGAGATGTGCTCAATACGGGCTAAAAATCCCCCGAGCTTTGAGTCGACAAAAAGGAGTGGTATTGATTGTATCATTGGTCTTTCTCATTGCCCTTACCGCTGTTGCTGGCGCTTTAATGCAAAATACCACTACAGATATGAAAATGTCAGGGGCTAGTGAAGAGAAAGTGATTGCAACACAAGAAGCAATAAGTGCTAGCGATGAAGTGATTTTTAGACAAGTTAATGGTGGTGTAGGTAATAATGCCTTTGCTTTACCCTTAGTCAGGTTTCCTGTGGCTGTAACAGGTACCTTAACTAAAACTAATACAGGTAGTGATACCAAGGCAAATATAACAATCGCCAACAACGATCTTGAGCTAGAAGCTGATTGCCCCCACTCCCGATCTGCCTCATCGGCACAAGTTTTTACTTGCAATGTTTTACGTGTGCAAGTGATCCGCGAATATGGACGAACGAACACCAATAATGTTGAAGTTAATACCGGTGTTGCTCAGCAACTTTTACGATACTAATAACTAATTTGGTGTTTCACTGGAGTATAAAATGAAAAAATTAATCGCGTTGAGCTTCTTGCTTTTAATATCAGCAGCCTCATTTAGTGAGGATATTGAATTATATGTTAGCGAGGCAGTGAAGCTTGCGGGCGGTAAAACCCAAGTACTAATTATTTTTGATAATTCCGGTAGCATGAGTACACAACTTTCTGTTAATGAAGATTATGATCCCACAACCCCATACCCAGCAATAGGAAATGACAATTCATTAGATGAGCGCTTTATCTATTTTACTAAAGGCGGCATTGATGGTGTCGGTTTACCTGTACCTGATAAAAATAACGAATCTCGACGCTTTTTAGATGCAATTAATAGTTGTGAAACCGCCCGAGTTATATTGGCTGAAACTGGTTTCTATACCGGTCATATTCGCGAATATAGTATAAAAGGCAATTCCGGCAGCTGGAATGAGATCCCTGATAATAATGGCGCAAACATTGAAGTTATTGATTGTGAAGATGATGTATTAGAGGCTGACCCCACCAATATAGCCTCGTTGCCGCCAGGCTTTCCTGTTAACTATTTAGGGACGAAAAAAGACCCCATTTACCATACCGCAGTCCTTCAGACCTCGAATGTAGATTGGTCGGGTCAATTAGTGACACTTTATACTGATAACTATTTAAGGTGGCACCATAGTGAAAACATAGCGCAAACGTTAAAAAGTCGTATGGATATCGCCAAAGACAGTATTAGTAAAGTCGTTAAAGCAGCACCATCAATTGATTTTGGCTTGCAAGTGTTTAATTTTAACGATGGCGACGCAGCTTCAGATCCTAACGGTGGGCGTGTGGTTTTTGGCATTCAAAACATGACCGATGCCAGTGAAACAACATTCTTAGATATTATCAATAACCAATTAACACCAGAAACTTGGACACCATTATGTGAAACCTTATACGAAGCTCAGCAGTACTTTGCCGGTAAAAGCATTGATTTTGGCGATGACGATGAGAGTCAAAGTAATGAGTACATCAAAAATAAACCACCTAGAGATACAACGGTTGAAAGCAATGGCAAATATCTAAGCCCTTTTAATTCTTGTAGCAGCAAAGCTTTTGTCATTTTAATTACTGACGGCGCACCGACCTACGACAATGGTGCCGATAGTAAAATAGCGGCGCTTTCTACCGTCGAGGACGGACAAACTGTTAACTTTAGTGGCTCAAAGCATAGTGACAATTATTTAGCCGCTGTGGCCGAGTGGATGTATGAAAATGATATTAATACTACACTAGAAGGCAAGCAAACGGTAGAAACCTATACCATTGGATTTAGTGAAGGGGCTGATGATGCCGCGCCGTTATTAAAAGAGACAGCTAAACTTGGAGGGGGGGCCTATTACCGCGCTGAAGACAGCGTACAACTGACCGCCGCGTTATTGAATGCATTAGCAAACTTAGAGCCCAGTAATGATAGCTTAACCTCGGCTTCAGTCGCAGCCAACAACTTTGATCGTACAGAAACGCTAAATTCGGTTTATTACGCAATGTTCCAACCGGATAACGGACCACGCTGGCAAGGCAACCTTAAGAAATACAAAGTAGAAAATAGTAACCAAGTTGGTAAGCATGGTAAGCCTGCGCTGAACCCTATTAATGGTCACTTTTCTGAGGATGTAACCAGTTTTTGGTCACCAGACAATGCAAAAGATGGTGACAAAGTTGCTGAAGGTGGTGTGGCTGAAATGCTACGAAAGAAAACTAATCGGGTGATTTATAGTGATATTGGCAGTGGTAATGCGTTAGCGCTGTTAACTGAAACGCAAGCAGAGACTTCATTTGGGGGCAGTGTTGAATTAGCTACAGAAATGGACGTACCCGAAGATGATGTTGCTGGCTATTTAAATTGGGCAATGGGGAAAAACGTTGATCAGGTTAAAATTGCAGATGACAGTATTCCGATCATGCGGCCTGATGTGTTCGCTGACCCTTTACATTCAAAGCCATTGGTGATCAATTATGGTACCAGTATTCGAGTGGTGATAGGGACGAACGCCGGTGTTTTACATATGTTTGAAGATAAAGGCGAAACCGTTGATGAAAGCTGGGCCTTTATGCCAAAAGAGTTCTTTAAGAATATTAAGCCCTTAAGAGAAAACTATTCGACGGCAGAAAAAGTATACGGTATTGATGGCAATATTACCTCACATATACAAGATATAAACGGTGATGGTGTTATTAACGGTAGTGATAAAGTCTGGTTATTTTTTGGTTTACGAAGAGGTGGCACATCATATTATGCCTTAGATATTAGTGACCCGAACTCTCCGAGTAAACTCTGGCATATTGATGCATCATCAACAGGATTTAGCGAGCTTGGACAGTCTTGGTCTCAGCCTAAAATTGGTTATTCAAAGGCCAATGTAAGTGGCTCAGGAAAGAGCGCGGTTGCCGCACCTGTACTATTTATTGGTGGTGGTTATGATGTAGCAAAAGACTCAAGAGCACCAGGAGTAGCTGATACTAAAGGTCGAGCTATTTATATGGTCGATGCTGCAACGGGCGCGTTGAAGTGGAGCTTAGCCCCGGAAAATGCTAGCACTATGTTTAGCGCGACCGACAGTATCCCATCCAGTATAGGTATTCTCGATAGTGATGGTGATGGCTTAACGGATAGATTATATACTGGCGATACCGGTGGCAATGTTTGGCGTGTTGATATGCCCGGTGCTGATCCTGTTGACACTGATGCCCCCTGGACGGTATTTAAATTAGCTGAGTTAGGCGGCATAACCAATAGCACGGATCTACGTTTTTTTAATGAGCCATCCATCGTGCGAACTTTTATCAGCGAAACGATCGAAACAAAAGTAACTGATAAAGATGGGCAGACCACCACTATCGTTAGTCATCAAGAAAAACCTTATGACGCTATTCTTATTGGCAGTGGTGATAGGTCAAACCCTATTGGAATAGATACCAACGATAGCTTTTTTATGATTAAAGATGAACATATTAAAACCAAGTCGTTTTACAGTGCTACTGAGCCACTGAAGCCAGCGGCATTATTAAAAAGTGATTTATATAATTATACCAATAACCCATTTGATCAAACATTAACCACACAACAGCGAGAGACATTAGCCATCGCAGTGAGTAAAAAATCGGGCTGGTACATAGATCTTGAAGGGGCTGGCGAAAAGAGTACAGCTGAAGCTATTGTCATTAATGGAGTCGCTTTTTTTACCACCTTCATCCCTCCAAATTTAGATCCAAATATTGTCCGCTGCGAGCAGCCTAATGGCGCAGGGTTATTATATGCCGTTGATCTTGCATTAGGTACCGCGGTTTATAATTGGAAGAAAAACGATGGAGACGGAGGGGTCAAAGAAGATGGGCCTCCGGATGATGCGGTAAGGCGAGTGAAAATAAATGAGCAATATTTAGGTGCACCAACATTAATTGTTGTACCGGATGCTAATGGTGAAACGATTGGCAATATTATTGTTGGTCGGGAAGTGGTAAATGCCCCTTTTACACTGCAAACCATGCGAACATATTTGTACATTAAAGAGGAGCAATAATGTTTACATTTAAACGGATTAATGGCTTTACTTTAGTGGAACTGTTAATCACGGTTGCTATTGTAGCCATTTTGGCATCTGTTGCGTTTCCTGCCTATACCGACTTTGTTGCGCGTTCAAATCGCACTGAGGGGCAGCGCGAACTATTAAGAATTGCTAACCTACAAGAGCAGCTTTATGTTGATACCCGTGCGTATACCAGTGATATGACGAAATTGGGTCTAGGGCAAGACCCATTTATCACCGAAAACGACTACTACAGTATTGATGCCACACTTGCAAACGGCGGCTTTGTTTTGACCGCAACAGCACTTGAGCCACAAAAATCAAACGATAGCAGTTGCCCTACATTGTCAGTAAATGAAACCGGTAAAAAACTACCGGCAAGTGCATGCTGGGAAAAATAAACTGGAGTAATAGTATGAAATTAATGATGTTATTTTTAGCACTCAGTCTATCCGTTAGTGCATTTGTTTATGCTGCGGATAACGTAAAGCCAGACAAAAAAGTTGATACTAAATGTCATGTGGAATTATATGGCGGTCAACAAAGTATATATTTTGCAACGGTGAAAGAAAGTGCAATAACTAAACTCAATAAACGTTTAGTTAATCGTAAAATACAGACAGTTTATACTAAAGAAAAGCAACAAGTGTATCGAGTATTTGAATGCGTTAAGTTGACTGAGTCCTTTAGTACCTTACAAGCGAGGAGTTTGTTTGCCAAATACCCACGCTAGTAATAATAACTTTTGCTGCTAGTCGCTGTTAGTAGCTATTTAACAATACATAAACAACGACTAGCAAAACTTAGTATCAACATGAAACATTAGTACCACTTCTATTGTTATCTTTGCCGTCATTATCGCTATCTGACGTAGTATATACTCTACCAGATAATGAAATTTCAACGCCCCGTGATAAATCACTATTACCTTTAGGGCAATAACTAAACTTACCATTTCCGCCGGAAATTAAGCGTCCCGTTGGGGAAAAAATAATAACATTTTGGCTGAAATTTAGGGTATCACCGGTGGCAATTGTACTCTTAACTTTAATTAATTCTTCGTTGGCACTATCATAACTTTTATTGTTAGTTAAAGTGTTGTCGTTATTAATAAAGACACTTAACTCGTTTTGCCAATTTGTCGTACAACTTGTACCGCTAAGCGGGCAAATCGTGACATTTTTGCCGCTATTAATCGCGCTATTTCTCGCTGATAAGATCAGTCGGTGAATTTCAGTTATTTCATTATCGACTCTAGATTGCACCATAAATTGACTTAAACTAGGGCTGGCTATTGCGGTTAATATACCCACGATAGCGATACCAATGAGTAATTCGGTAATTGTAAAACCTTTAACATGCTTGTTAAGTTTTTGTTTTTTTAGATGAAATTCTGACATAACTACAGCTAAAGTTAAGATAGATGCTGTATTTATAGCATTGTTGCTGAATATCAGCTAGTAAAATAGCACTATTGATGACCTTAACTGGAAGTTTGCTTAAAGGTTATTATATCCATTTCCTCGGTATACTCATTAGCACTTAAAAGCATTTTATCTTAGCACCAGAGCGCTTGACATCTTTGCTGTTAGTTTTATTAGCGGCACTCACATAGGCTCGGCCTGAAGTGTGAACAATGATTCCTCGACTTTTATCGTTATGATATTCAGGACAGTAGCTAAAGGTCGCATTTTGCCCCCAACCCAATAAATGTCCTGTGGCAGCATAAGTTAAGCCGATACGCGTTTTACCATATTGTAGTTTGTCGCCGGCTTTTATCGGGGCTTTTTGGACAACCATTCGCTCATTCAGCGTCGGCTCATAGACTTTATTATTGTTATTATCGGTAAAGACACTTAGCTCAAGGTGCCATGAGTTTTTACATTGACTTTTGCTATTTAACGGGCAAAGCGTGACGCTAGTATTATGAGTTAAGGCACTATTTCTAGCAGTTAATATCAGCCGATGCAGGGTAAAGATTTCATTGTCTACGCGGCTGCTGACAATGAAGTTATTGAGGCTAGGAACACCGATAGTAATTAAACTTATCAGTATCGCTAGCGCAACCAGTGTTTCGATCATCGTAAATCCAATATACTTTGACATAACAACCATTCCTTAGTTGAGTGCACTTTCCATCAATGCTAGGTATAGTCAAAAATATTGTCTTTTTCAAAATGAAATAAGCTAATTTTCATAGATTGTCGGAATGGCACGGCGCTTATGTTGTGTTTTCAAATAGATAGCAATAATTTTTTCTTCAACGAATTTGTCAGTGTTCTTCCCTTCTAAAAAGTCATCTAATTGCTGATAACTCATACCTAAGGCATCTTCATCTTTTTTACTTGGCGCTAATTCTTCTAAGTCGGCAGTGGGTGCTTTATCAATTAATTGCGCAGGTGCGCCTAGCGCACGAGTGATTTGCTTTACTTGACGCTTAGATAAACCAAATAATGGTGCTAGATCACAGGCGCCGTCACCCCATTTAGTATAAAAACCGGTAATGTTTTCCGCTGAGTGATCTGTGCCAAGCACTAGGCCACCTATAATGCCAGCAATATGATATTGCATAGTCATGCGAGCGCGGGCTTTGACATTACCTTTGGAGAAGTCTATTTGCGCGGTGCTGGCGGTTAGCAAATCAGCACTTTGCAACGCCTTTATGGTTTCATTATGAATACCCTCAGTGGCTGCAAAGATATTGGTGCTTAAACTCTGACTCGGTTTGATAAACTCAAGTGCCAATTGTGCGTCAGCTTCGTCGGCTTGCACGTCAAAGGGCAGTCGAACGGCAATAAATTGATATTTTGTTTGCTGTTCGCTGATGTCAGCATTTAAAGCCTCAACCGCAAGTTGCGCCAAACGTCCACAAAGCGTTGAATCAACGCCACCACTGATGCCTAAAACAAGAGATTTAAGTCCGGACTCTATTAGCTTCTTCTTGATAAAATCGACTCGGCGCTCAATTTCAAATGCAGTATCAATTTCAGGTAATACTTTCATTTGCTCAATTATTGCTTGGGCGTACATGACTTTTCCTTTTAATGGTCTGTGGTATTACTTTTACCTGTTAGGTATAAGCTGAATATTCGCTATCTGAAAAGGCTAGTGTAACAAAGTCCAGTTAGGATTAGAATTTTTGCCCTATGGCTGTAAGCTAATTCTGTGTAGAATTGCTTGATATTAAGCTGTGATGTAGATAATAATATTATCAATAACATGCTGGTGCGTGAATCAACTTAAAGGCCTTAAAGATGAAAAAGATAGAAGCGATAATTAAACCATTTAAAATGGATGATGTACGCGAAGCATTGGGCGAGATTGGGGTAACTGGCATGACAGTGTCAGAAGTGAAAGGCTTTGGACGTCAAAAAGGCCATACTGAGCTTTATCGCGGCGCGGAATATATGGTGGATTTTTTGCCGAAAGTAAAATTGGAAATTGTTGTAAAAAAAGAAAATGTTGAACGCTGCATCAATACTATTTTAGAAACGGCGCAAACAGGGAAAATAGGTGACGGTAAAATTTTCATTACCGATGTTGAGCGTGTTATTCGTATTAGAACCGGTGAAGAAGACGAAGAGGCGATTTAACGCTCTTTAGCTTATTTTTTAGCTCAGGAATATTTTGCATGATAAAAAATACCAGCATTAGGCTGGTATTTTTGATTGAGCGTTATTAACACTGGCTTATCACAAGTGATACTGAGCGCAATTACCTAGCGATTAAAGGGTTATTCGGATAATTGGCGGCCAGTACTTGTTTAGCATTAACACGTAAATCCTCTAAGCCTAACTTCTGGTAACAAACAATCATAATCTCTAATGCGGCTTCAGTTTCTGGGCTAGGCGAGAAATATTCCACAATATATTTGCCTCGGTTAGCGGCAGAGATATAGGCTTCACGCTTGACATAATAACGCGCTACAGCTAATTCATAGTTGGCTAAACGTGACTTTATGGCAATCATACGTTGACGAGCATCTGCGGCATACTTACTGTCAGGATATTTTTCTAATATGACTTTTAAGTCATTGAAAGCATCACGTGCTGCTGTAGGGTCTCGGTCTGAACGATCGATGCCAGCTAAGTCTTGGAATAAATTTTCTTCTGTCGCGATATTAATCAGTGCACGCATATAGTAGACATAATCGACGTTTGCATGAGCAGGGTTTAGTCGTAAAAATCTATCGGTAAGCGCTAATCCTTGAGCAGCATTGCCACTTTTATAATAAGCATAGATTAAATCTAATTGTATCTGATGAGAAATGGGTCCGTAAGGAAAGCGGGAATCAATCGCAGATAATATTTGAATGGCTTTTTGATATAAGCCACTATCAAGTGACTCACGTGCATCGGCAAATAATGCTTGTGCTGACTTGTCTGGCACCTTTTGAATATCTTTTTCACTTGTTCCCGAACAGCCTGCTAAGCCTAACATTAGTGCTAGGCAGATTATTTTTATTGTCACTTTTTCCATAGACTTCAATATCACTACTTTGTTTTAGTTAAAATAAATATCTTCTTTGCCATAATTACTTAATGTAATTGCACTAGCAAAGAGGTAAAATAAGCACTGGCATTCTAACCTAGCAATCATGCCTTGCACAGTGCTAATTAATAGAGAGTTTAATGGCTGAGATAATTCAACACCGGGACACGGTTCCCGAATCATGCTTAGGCAAACGTTTCGACCAGACTTTGGCGGAAATGTTCCCTGATTATTCACGTTCACGTTTAAAAGAGTGGATTTTAGCCGGCCATGTTACGGTTGATGGCGTCGTTGTCGACAAAGCTCGCGAAAAAATGTTCGGTGGTGAACAAATTGCCATTAATACCCAAGTAGAAGCAGAAGTTCGCTTTGAAGCGCAAGATTTGCCGTTAAATATTATTTATGAAGATGATGATATTTTAGTGATTAACAAGCCAGCAGGCTTTGTTGTTCACCCCGGCGCAGGTAATCCAGATGGCACGGTATTAAATGCCTTGTTACATCATTGCCCACAGTTAGACGTAGTGCCTCGTGCCGGAATTGTGCATCGTTTAGATAAAGATACTACTGGGTTGATGGTGGTGGCAAAAACCATTGCAGCACAAACTAACTTAGTAGAATCACTGCAAGCACGGGAAATAACCCGTGAATACGAAGCTATCGCTAGCGGTATTATGACCGCCGGTGGTGTCGTTGACGAGCCTATTGGCCGTCATGCAACAAAGCGTACTCATATGGCAGTAACCTTCTCAGGTCGCCCGTCGATAACGCATTACCGGGTGATGGAAAAATTCAGATTACATACCCGACTACGTTTACGTTTGGAGACGGGCCGTACTCATCAAATTCGAGTGCATATGGCACATATCACCCATCCATTGGTGGGTGACCCTGTCTATGGCGGCCGTCCGCGTCCACCTAAAAATGCCTCTGAAGAGTTACGCGAAGTATTACGCCAATTTAAGCGCCAAGCACTACATGCAGCTATGTTGTCGTTATATCATCCGATCACGGGCGTGCAGATGACTTGGCATGCCGATATCCCTGATGATATGGTGGAATTAACCAATATGTTACGTGCTGATACTAAGTTGCATCTTGTCGATAGTGACTACTAAAGCGAATAATATTAGTCAGATTGAATGGCCAATACCTGATGTATTGGCCTTTACCACCACACGATTCTCGCCAAGGCAGCACCAACCAACTAATACCTCACAAGATATACAAGCAAGCCTTGTTAGTTGCAAAGAGCTTAAAACCGCATTTGCCGCTTTTAATTTAGGTACTCACGTTGGTGACTGTGCCAAGACGGTTTTGGCGAACAGAAATTCCTTGCTTGCGCATCTTCCTAGCAAGACAAAAATTCAATGGCTAGAGCAAGTTCATGGTAATCACGTAGTTGATGTTATGAGTCATAGTGACGAGCCAATGGTTGCTGATGCTGCGATAACTCGTCGTCGAGATATCGCATTAGCTATCATGACTGCCGACTGCTTACCGATTTTATTAGTTAATAACGCGGGCAATGAAATTGCCGCAATTCATGCTGGTTGGCGGCCATTAGCCGCCAATATTATCGAGCAAACCATAGCGAAAATGCACAGCAGTGCAGAGCAAGTGTACGCTTGGATGGGACCATGTATTGGCCCATCGGCTTTTGAAGTTGGCCAAGAAGTAATGCAAATATTCTGTCAAATATCGCCGCAGTTTCAAGCTGCATTTTCTCCAGTTTCAGCAACGCACAATGCCAGTGATGAGCAAAAATATTTCGCCGATCTACAACTAATTGCAACCTTGCAACTTACGGCATTAGGCGTAAAGGACATAACTCGATTAGCAGAATGCACTTATCAGCATAGCGATAAATATTATTCCTACCGTCGAGATAAGATAACCGGCCGTATGGCGAGCATTATTTGTCTAAGCTGAGCTTAACTACTTTTTCCTGTCATTGTTATAACCTGCCGTATTAAATTAACTTAAACAATTAGGTGCTATTTGCTTGAAAATGCAGCGTTCTGTCTCTATATCATAGGTAACTATAAAGTAAGCCCAGTAATATGGCATTAGGAGAAAATCAATGCGTTTAGAAAAATTTACCCAGACTTTTCAAGTAGCAATATCCGACGCACAGTCGATTGCATTAGGTAAAGACCATCAATTTATTGAACCCGTACATTTAATGCTGGCGTTATTAAATCAAAACGCAAGTAGCATTATCCCGTTGTTAAAAAGTGCCGGTATTAATATCCGCACATTAAGAACTCAAGTAGAAGCCGCAATTGCAGAGTTAGCACAAGTCTCAGGTACTGGCGGTGAAGTGCAACTATCGTCTGCGATGGGTAATATCTTAAACCTTTGTGATAAGCTCGCCCAGCAGCAAGGGGATAAGTTTATTTCCTCAGAAATTTTTATGCTGGCCGCTTTGCAGGATAAAGGTAAGTTGGGGCAAATTCTCAAAGGCTTAGGCGCCAGTGAACAACGTATCAAAGACGCGATAGAACATATTCGTGGTGGTCAAAATGTTGATGATGCGAATGCTGAAGAAACTCGACAAGCGTTAGACAAATACACGGTAGATTTAACCGAGCGAGCAGAGCAAGGCAAGTTAGATCCCGTTATTGGCCGTGATGATGAAATTCGCCGCACCATTCAAGTATTACAACGTCGCACGAAAAATAACCCGGTGTTAATCGGTCAACCTGGTGTTGGTAAAACAGCGATTGTTGAAGGTTTAGCTCAACGTATTGTTGATCATGAAGTACCCGAAGGTATGCGCAATAAACGCGTGTTGTCACTTGATATGGGCGCACTGGTTGCTGGCGCGAAATACCGTGGTGAATTTGAAGAGCGTCTTAAAGCCGTACTTAACGAGTTAAGTCAGCTTGAAGGGCAGGTGATCTTATTTATTGATGAATTGCATACTATGGTCGGAGCCGGTAAAAGCGACGGCGCGATGGATGCAGGTAATATGTTAAAGCCGGCGTTAGCTCGCGGTGATTTACATTGTGTTGGTGCCACGACATTAGATGAATATCGACAATATATTGAAAAAGATGCCGCATTAGAGCGACGCTTTCAAAAGGTCTTGGTAGATGAGCCCAGTGTTGAAGATACCATAGCAATATTGCGTGGCCTTAAAGAGCGTTATGAGCTACACCATAATGTTGAAATTACCGATCCGGCTATTGTCGCCGCAGCGGCATTGTCACACCGTTATGTTAGCGATCGTCAATTGCCCGATAAAGCTATCGATCTGATTGATGAAGCCGCGTCGAGTATTCGGATGCAAATGGACTCTAAACCGGAAAATTTAGATCGCTTAGAGCGGCGCTTAATTCAACTGAAATTGGAACAGCGTGCGTTATCAAAAGATTCAGATCCCGCATCTAAAAAGCGTTTGGATTTAATTTCAGATGAGATCGCCACCTGCCAAGCTAGCTATGATGAATTAGATGAGGTTTGGAAAACGGAAAAAGCGGCGCTACACGGTACTCAAGCCATTAAAACCGATTTAGAGCAAGCGCGGATTGAGCTTGAAGCCGCGCGCCGTGCTGGCGATCTTAATACCATGGCCGAGTTACAATACAGCCGCATTCCTGATCTTGAAAAGCAGCTTGACCTTGCTAGTCAAGCAGAAATGCAGGAAATGACTTTGTTACGTAACAAAGTGACCGATGTCGAAATTGCCGATGTTTTAAGCCGAGCGACCGGCATTCCAGTATCCAAAATGTTAGAAGGGGAGTCTGATAAATTATTGCAGATGGAAGATAACCTACACAAACGTGTTATTGGTCAATCAGAGGCGGTGGTTTCTGTATCTAATGCTATTCGTCGCTCAAGAGCAGGTTTAGCAGATCCCGATCAACCAATAGGCTCATTCCTGTTCCTTGGCCCAACCGGTGTCGGTAAAACTGAATTAACCAAAGCTTTAGCGCACTTTCTATTTGATAGTGAAAATGCCTTAGTACGCGTTGATATGTCAGAATTTATGGAGAAACACTCGGTGGCACGCTTAGTTGGTGCGCCTCCCGGTTATGTCGGTTATGAAGAAGGCGGTTATTTAACTGAAGCGGTAAGACGTAAACCTTATTCGGTTATTTTACTTGATGAAATAGAAAAAGCGCATCCCGATGTTTTTAATATATTATTACAAGTATTAGACGATGGACGTTTAACTGATGGTCAAGGTCGCACAGTCGATTTTAAAAATACCGTCATCATTATGACCTCAAATATTGGCTCTGATATCATTCAAGAATATGGCGATGATAGCCAATATCAAGCAATGAAAGCGAGGGTCATAGCAGAGCTTGGTCATCATTTTAAACCTGAATTTATTAACCGAGTGGATGAAACTGTAGTGTTTCACCCGCTACTTGCTGAGCAGATCAAAAGTATCGCGGGCATTCAAATATCGGCACTAACTAAGCGATTAGAAGAGCGAGATATAACCATGGAGTTATCAGAGGAGGCGTTATCTTTTGTTGCTGCGGCTGGCTTTGACCCAATTTTTGGTGCTAGACCGTTGAAACGGTCGATTCAGCAGGAAATTGAAAATCCATTGGCGCATAAACTACTCGCCAACGAATTTTCTGCCGGCGATCACATTCTAGTCGAGCTAAGTGACAAAAATTTGAATTTCACCGCTAAAGCCAAACAAGGCTAAGGGATAAATGTAGACTAATTTAGTCGTTTAGCTCAGCTTGGCCGAAGTTTATTGAACTTAATCAGTACAATAAACCTCGGCCTGCTTTGTATTCATGGCTAATTGTCGTTGCTTTTCAACTTCACCTAAGAACTTTAGATTACCTTTTTCATCTTTATATTGAATTTTATCAAAGTTTTGTAAGGTATTGATATTCTCTTGAGCTGCAACACACTTGTCTATATTAGCGTCATTAAGATTATTGTTTTCGCCGCTACCAACACTCTCATTTTCACTTGGCTGTGAGTCTTGTACTGAGCTTTCTTGATCGATAGTAGCGGTAGATTTTTGTTTATTGGCCATGCTAAATTCAATATAGTCATCATGCGTTGGCTGATGTTGACTAAAATGAACAATATTTTCTTTATCTATCCAGCGATAGACTGTGAGCCATTCAGCAGCAGAAACATTGAAATACACTAATGTCATTAAAAATAGTGATAATGTTTTAATGTTCATAACGGTATCTATCCATAAATTAATACTTAATTGCTTCGTTATTAGCGTAAATAATGCGAGCAAGAAGACAATGACAGGCCTTTAAAAGCTAATATCCACAGTGTTTTATAACAACACCAAGGCCAGTTTACAAATTTTTGATTATTTTATTAATTATTCATTGCGACTACAGCTATCGTTAATAATTAAACTTATGCTAGATTAGTACCCCCTTATTAATTTTAACGTATGACGGTTTTACTTATGCCAGACAAACATAATGATGATTCGTTGCCAACGCGTGGCATTTACCTTTTACCCAATTTATTGACCACCGCGGGTTTGTTTTCAGGGTTTTATGCGATTGTATCTTCAATGAATGGTCATTTTATTAGTGCGGCAGTTGCTATTTTCATTGCCATGATATTTGATGGTTTGGACGGGCGAGTGGCCCGTATGACCAATACTCAAAGTGATTTTGGTGCTGAATATGACAGTATGGCGGATATGGTGTCATTTGGTATTGCACCGGGATTAGTTACTTATAACTGGGCGCTATCAAGTTTTGGCAAGTTTGGCTGGTTGGCTTCGTTTGTTTTTGTTGCTTGTGCAGCGTTGCGTCTTGCTCGTTTTAATACCCAGGTTGGCGTTGCAGATAAACGCTATTTTCAAGGTTTGGCAAGCCCAGCTGCGGCTGGTGTTATTGCTAGCCTTGTTTGGGTGGGTAGTGAATATAAAATTAGTGCTGAAGAGTATGGTCTTATTATTGGAGTTATCACCATTATTGTTGGTTTATTGATGGTAAGTAACTTTAGGTACAATAGTTTTAAAGAGGTGGACTGGAAAGGTAAAGTGAATTTTGTATTTGTGCTATTAATAGTGCTGGTATTTGTTGTTGTTGCCTCTAGTCCTGAAAATATCCTTCTTATTGTTTTTGGTTTATATGCTTGTTCTGGGCCGTTTACCACTATTCGCTCTGTTAAAAAATTGAAATTGGAACATGTAGTGGGTGACAACACAGATGCTGACTTTCATCAGTCTAGCTCCAATAAAGCATCAGGCACCTTAGATGCAGAAAGTAAATCAAATCATCATAAACATTAATTTAAATCGGTTGCAGATATAAATAAGTGAAACTGCATTAATAATCCGAACTATCACCACTGTGTAAGTTAATAACAGCGAAATATAGATATAAAGTGATACCTTTTAGTACTGCTTTCACCATGTCATGGTGAAAGCAGTACTAAAAACAAACGTCTTGTTTAAATAAAAAGCAAATGAACACATTTAGGCAATTAAATTGCATTTAGCGGTTGACGCAGCGCTATAAATCTCTAAAATGCGCTCCACTTCTTCGGGACAAGTCGAAGAGGGTGTTTTAATGAGTTATCTAGCGCAGTTTCGG
>Ga0209344_10002163_pt1 | contig 22810 bp, 31 predicted proteins | sample Cruoilmetagenom6_FD_187293 | JGI IMG/M metagenome (GOLD analysis project Ga0209344, IMG submission 187293) | Oil polluted marine microbial communities from Coal Oil Point, Santa Barbara, California, USA - Santa Barbara Oil Seep Sample 6 (SPAdes)... | ecosystem: Environmental > Aquatic > Marine... | reverse complement strand
GGCCACTGGTGCAAAAGGGATGGATTACCGCCGACCGGCAAATCGGCCAGACGGGGAAAACCATCCGGCCCAAGCTTTATATCGCTGCGGGGATTTCAGGCGCCATTCAGCACCGGGTCGGGGTTGAGGGCGCGGACCTGATCGTTGCGATCAATACCGACCCTAATGCCCCGATCTTCGAATTCGCCCATGTCGGGCTCATCGCGGATGCTGTTCAGTTGCTGCCGGCGCTGGCCGAAGTCTTCCGCAAGCATTTTTCGGTCAACAGGTTGGCCGGCTGAAGGAGGCGCGCATGGTTGATGAACATTTCGACGCGATCGTTATTGGAGCCGGCCCGTCCGGCAACGCTGCCGCCTATACCATGGCAAAGGAAGGGCTGAAGGTGCTTCAGCTCGAACGCGGGGAATATCCCGGATCCAAGAATGTGCAAGGCGCGATCCTTTACGCCGATGCCCTGGAGAAGATCATTCCTGATTTCCGCGAGGATGCGCCGCTCGAACGCCATGTGATCGAGCAGCGCATGTGGACTATGGACGACAAGTCGTTCGTGGGCATGCAGTACCGCTCCGAGGATTTCAACGAGGAAAAGCCCAACCGCTACACGATCATTCGCGCCCAGTTCGACAAATGGTTCAGCCGCAAGGTGCGCGAGGCCGGGGCGATTGTGTTGTGCGAGACAACGGTGACCGAGCTGTTGCGCAATGCCAAGGGCAAGGTGATCGGGGTCAGGACGGACCGCAATAGCGAACGGGTGATGGCCGATGTGGTTGTGCTCGCCGAGGGGGTCAACGGGCTGGTGGGCCACCGTTCAGGCCTTCGTCCCGAACTCCAGCCCGAAACAGTGGCGCTTGCGGTCAAGGAGATGCATTTTTTGCCCCGCGAGGTGATCGAGAGCCGGTTCAATCTCAAGGGTGATGAAGGCGTTGTTATCGAGGCGATGGGCACGATTACCAAGGGCATGACGGGTACCGGGTTCCTCTATACCAACCAGGAATCGATTTCGGTTGGCATAGGCTGCATCGTTTCCGACTTCGCCGAGAATGGTGGCATCACGCCCTATGGACTGCTCGAAGCCTTCAAAAACCACCCCTCGATCAAGCCCTTGCTGGCGGATTCCGAATGCAAGGAATATGCCTCCCATCTCATCCCCGAGGGTGGCTATAACGCCATGCCCGAATTGTTTGGTGATGGCTGGATCATTGTCGGAGACGCAGGCCAGTTCGTGAATGCGGTGCATCGCGAAGGTTCCAACCTTGCCATGACGACGGGACGGCTGGCGGCGGAAACCATTGTCCGGCTCAAGCGGCGGCGCGAGGAGTTTTCCAAGGTCAACCTTGCTGCATATCGTGCCCGGCTCGATGAAACCTTCGTCATGAAGGATATGAAGAAATACCGGAAGATCCCGGGCTACCTGCATAATAACAGGCATGTGTTCAATTTGTATCCGAAGCTGTTCACGGGCGCCGCGCAATCGTGGTTCCGCGTGGATGGCAAGGACAAGCTGACCAAGGAAAAGGAAATCTTCACGTCGTTTCGCAAGAACCGCAGCCTGATCGGGCTTGTGGGCGACGCGTTCAAGCTGGCGAGGGCATGGAGATGATACAAACAGAAGCTGCAACCCCCGGCGTCAAGGTCGAGGAAAAGCTGTTCTTCAACCGCTATCTGGTCGATGCCGGGCGGCCGCATATAAAGGTGCTGCCGCATGAGACGCCTTCGAAGGCGCTGTTATCGCTGACCTATACCTGTCCGGCGGGGTGCTATGCGCTCAATGACAAGGGGCAGGTTGAAATCACGGCAGATGGCTGCATGGAATGTGGCACTTGCCGGGTGGTGACGGCCAAAACCGGGGAAGTGGTGTGGAACTATCCGCGTGGCGGGTTTGGCGTGTTGTACAAATTTGGGTGATCGTCAGCCTGTCTGTCATGCGGATAACGTGGTGCGCTGTGTTAAAAACAGGATTTGGCTACTCAGAATTTATGAGCAGTTTCAACGTGATGTGGAAAAGTGCCATGCGCTTCTTGGAAAAAGCCGGTAACCGCGCCCTCGCAGCCCCCGCCATTCAGCCATGAAATCGATTGTCGAGCCTCTTGCAATTCACCTCCGCTTTGGGGAATCATAGACAAATGGAGGTTCGTGTCGGTTCAGTAAAAGAACAGACGCAGAGCTGTGAGGAGGCACGCTCTACAACAGAGAGTTGGTGCGATGCCCGTTGATACTTTGCAGGAACCGTTCCAGCCTGATTTTTCGGCTGGGCTATTTTCAAGCCGCGCGGAAGTTGCTCTGCACGGTGTTTATGAAGTCTCCAAGATTTTGGCCGTTCCGGCCCGCCTTGAATCGACGCTTTCCAATGTCTTGATGCTGTTGTCGAGTTTCCTTGAGATGCGGCACGGTCTGATCGCGCTTCTGGACGAGAAGGGCGATCCTGAAGCCGTTGTCGGGCTTGGCTGGAACGAGACCAATGCCAAGAGTCATTTCCAACGGTTGCCCGAGCGGGCCATCGGCCAGATCGTGACGACCAAGATGCCGCTTGTGGTCGAGAATGTAGCCAATGATCCGCTATTCGCCGACTGGCAGGCCGCCGAAATGGACAAGCCGGGCGCCATGATTTCCTTTATCGGTGTGCCGATCAAGGAACGTGAGCGCATTATTGGCACCCTGACCATCGACCGGGTCTGGGAAGGGAAAGCCAGCTATCGTTTTGACGAGGACGTGCGGTTTTTGGTGATGATCGCCAATCTGATTGGTCAGACCGTGCGGCTGCATGAAGTGATCAGCCGGGACCGGCAGCGCCTTCTCGGCGAAAAGCACCGGCTCGAAAAAGAATTGTCGGAAACGGTCAATGCCCGCCGGGAGATACGACCGAAGTTTGGGGGCATTATTGGTGACAGCCCGGCGATCAAGGCTGTTCTCGACAAGATTGCCGTTGCGGCACGCAGCAATTCGACGGTGCTATTGCGCGGCGAGTCTGGCACAGGCAAGGAACTTTTCGCCCGGGCCACCCATGATCTGTCGCCCCGTAAGAAAGGACCTTTCATCAAGGTCAACTGTGCAGCCTTGCCGGAATCTCTGCTCGAATCTGAGCTGTTCGGGCACGAGAAGGGCGCGTTCACTGGCGCTGTCAGCCAGCGCAAGGGCCGGTTCGAACTTGCCGATGGCGGCACGCTGTTTCTTGACGAGATCGGCGAGATTTCTCCTACCTTCCAGGCCAAGCTGCTGCGCGTGTTGCAGGAGGGGGAATTCGAGCGCGTTGGCGCCATGAAGACCATGAAAGTCGATGTGCGCATCGTTGCAGCGACCAACAGAAATCTGGAGGAGGCTGTCTCCAAAGGCGAGTTCCGGGCTGATCTTTATTACCGGATCAATGTCATCTCGATCCAGCTGCCGGCCTTGCGCAATCGGCGGGATGACATTTTCCTGCTGGCGCGGGAATTTCTTGAGCGCTTCAACGGTGAACATGGCACACATATGAATTTTGCAATGTCGGCCAGGGACGTGCTTGAAGGCTGTTTCTTTCCCGGCAATGTCCGGGAACTGCAGAATTGCGTATGGCGCACCGCGACGCTTTCCAAGGAGGCGAAAATTGTCGCCGAGGACTTCGCTTGCCGCCATGATGATTGTCTGTCGTCCACCTTGTGGAAGGGGACCATAGCGTCCGCCCAGCCGTTCAATATTCTGCCGAATACGGTCACGCCAGCGTTTCCGCGCAGCGCTGTCGCGGAGTCCGCCTCAGGGGCGGAACGGGGCGGGTCTCACGCGCCGGGCAATAGCCGGTTTGAGCCCGATCCGTATGCCGGGCTTGGTGGGGACGGGAGGGCGGAACGCGAACGGCTGATCGAGGCAATGGAATTGGCCGGGTGGGTGCAGGCAAAGGCCGCCAGATTGCTCAATCTGACGCCACGCCAGATCGGATATGCCTTGCGTAAGCACGATGTCGAGATCAAGAAATTCTAGACTACGGACTCTGAGAAGTCAGAATGACTGGCCTGTATTCTAGTGGCCGCGGGGATGTTTGAAGCCTCGATCCCAGCCTGACTCCAGGGCTGGCCGCTGGATGCCGTCCCGCTATCTCACCCGTCTGATCTATATTTGCTGATACGCTTTGTCGGGAATGCGACGCAGCAATGTCTGCTTTCGGTTATGTGCTGGCATCGACAATGATCTGCCGGCGAGCAAGGCAACCAACGTAAGTCACTGAACTATATTGGCAATGCCCACGTGTCGCGTTCCGGGGCGCCTTCACGACGGGCCGCCGACGGCTGTGGCACGCCGCTTGCTCCTTACGACCTGATTACTGGATGGTCTGCCGTTTCCCTGACCCTGCGTTCATGGCGACGCCGGGAGCGGCGGACGGAAACACAGGAGCTCGGACATGACCTATAAAATCATCGCATCGCAATGCACTGGTTGCAGCATTTGCGAATTCGAATGCCCCAACGCCGCCATATCCATGAAGGGCGAGACGTTCATCATTGATCCCAAGAAATGCACCGAGTGCGAAGGGAATTACGATGCGCCCAAATGTGCCGAAGTGTGCCCGGTTCCGGATACCTGTGTTCCAGCCTGATGCCTCTCATTCCCCGGCAGACCGGGGCCTTTATTTCTGCAAGGAACCAACCTCATGAAGGTGATGATCCGCAATTCCCCCGAAACCGGCCTTTCGATCTATGTGCCGAAGAAGGACCTCGAGGAACCCGTAGTCGAATGCGAACATGAAACGCTCTGGGGCGGGTGGATCAGGATCGCCAATGGCTGGGTGCTCGATCTGCCCGAGATGGCGGCCGACACGCGGCTGCCGATCACGGTCAATGCCAGGAAACGGGGAGAAGAGGGTTAAAAATGAGCGCTTTATTGGCTGAGATCACCGATATCTCTGTTGTAGGAGAGGGGGCACTGCGGGAACTCTCCCCCAGCCTGCAACGGGGAGAGATTGTGCCCTATCTCGGGCCGGGTATCCTTCCAGAAGCGTCTCCGGTCCCTGCAAGCGCTGAAGCGCTGGCGGATTTCCTTGGTGCCAAAGTGGCCCTGCCACAGCGGGCGCGGGGGAATGCCTGGGCGGCGGCGCAGTATATTGAAAGCAACAAGCACAGGGCCACGGTGACGGCGCTGATGGCGGAAGCCTTTGCCACGCCAGTGCCGCCGTCGGCGTTCCACACCTATCTGGCCGGTCTTTCACTGCCCCTGATCGTTGACAGCTGGTATGATGGGGTGATGCGGACAGCCCTGACCGGGGTTGCGAACTGGGGTGAGGTGCAGGGCATCACCCGCGCGGGCGTCAATGCGGATATCTGGTTTCGCTTTTATGAGGGTGCAGGCACCGTGACGGATGCCGAGGGCGCTGCAAACTGGACCACCTTGCTCTACAAGCCACATGGCGGAATTACCCCGGCCAAGAACTTCCTGATTTCCGATGCCGACTATGTCGAGACGCTAACCGAAATCGATATCCAGACCCCGATTCCTGAAATCGTTCGTGACCGGCGCACGACGCGCGGGTTTTTGTTCCTCGGATGCCGCTTCCACGACCAGTTGCTCAGAACCTATGCGCGGCAGATTATCAAACGCTCGACGGGACCGCATTATGCGGTGATCGATCCCACAGTGCTGACGCGCAATGAAAGACGCTTCCTGGTCGCCGAAGGCATTGTGCCAATTGCCGTCGAGACGGCACGCGCGACCGGTATCCTGATGCAAGCTGCATGATCCCCCCTCTGGTACATCCAGAGCCACCTGTGCCCGCCGGTTCGTCCGGCGGGCTTTTTGCTTTGGTGCGGTTTGTCGATTTGCCGACATCCGCCGGATTTATGCCGTGGATGTTGCAAAGCCGACAGGGCGGGTAATTTCCGCCAATCCAATGAAATAAAAGAGAAAAATATGGGGCGGCGAAGTGGCACGCGAGTTGCTGGGAAAGGGTTAGACGACAATCGAGTTCTGGCCAAAGCGAGGAACGGACATGGACACTCTGACATATGACGAGACCGCCGCCGAAAGCACAGCCGACGTGGGCGAGGTGATGCAAAAGATTGCTGAGCACAAGGGATGCGGCACCAGCGGGGGCAATGCGCCAAGCTGCGGCTCTTCGGCCGGCCAGGGCGATCTGCCCACCGAGATCTGGGAAAAGGTGAAGAACCATCCCTGCTATTCCGAAGAGGCCCATCATCACTATGCGCGTATGCATGTGGCGGTGGCGCCCGCCTGCAATATCCAGTGCAATTACTGCAATCGCAAATATGACTGCGCCAATGAATCCCGTCCGGGTGTCGTCTCCGAGCGGTTGTCGCCGGAACAGGCGGCAAAGAAGGTGCTGGCCGTTGCCTCGACTATTCCCCAAATGACAGTGCTTGGCATTGCCGGTCCCGGCGATCCGCTCGCTAATCCTGAAAAGACATTCAAGACGTTTGAGCTGATTTCGAATACGGCGCCGGACATCAAGCTTTGCCTCTCGACTAATGGTCTGGCGCTACCCGACCATGTCGACGAGATTGCCAAATATAACGTCGATCACGTCACCATCACCATCAACATGGTCGATCCCGAGATCGGGGCCAAGATCTACCCTTGGGTGTTCTGGGAACACAAACGCTATACCGGTATCGAGGCAGCACAGCTCTTGACCGAGCGGCAGTTGCGGGGCCTGGAAATGCTGACCGAACGCGGAATCCTCTGCAAGGTCAACTCTGTGATGATTCCCGGTGTCAACGATCAGCATCTGGTAGAGGTCAATCGGGCGGTCAAATCGCGCGGCGCCTTCCTGCATAACATCATGCCGCTGATCTCTGCGCCTGAGCATGGCACAGTATTCGGATTGACCGGTCAGCGTGGTCCGTCGGCGCAGGAATTGAAGGCCCTGCAGGACAGCTGCGAGGGCGAGATGAACATGATGCGGCATTGCCGCCAGTGCCGGGCTGACGCGGTCGGGCTTTTGGGCGAGGACCGCAGCGCCGAGTTCACCACGGACAAGATCATGGAGATGGAGGTCGATTACGATCTCGATAGCCGCAAGGCCTATCAGGCTCAGGTGGAAGAACAGCGCCAGGCCAAGGTTGCGGCCAAGCAGGAAGAGCTGGCCGATCTGGCCGGTGAGATGAGCGACATCGAGCTGTTGGTGGCGGTTGCGACCAAGGGGTCGGGGCTGATCAACGAACATTTCGGTCATGCCAAGGAGTTTCAGGTTTACGAACTGTCCACGGCAGGGGCGAAATTCGTCGGTCATCGCCGCGTCGATCTCTACTGTCAGGGCGGTTACGGCGAGGAGGACAGTCTCGAAACGATCATCCGCGCCATCAATGATTGCCATGCGGTATTCGTCGCCAAGATCGGTGGCTGCCCGAAGAGCGATCTGCTCAATGCCGGGATTGAGCCGGTCGATGGCTATGCCCATGAATATATCGAAAAGTCGGCGATCGCGTGGTTCAAGGAATATCTCGCCAAGGTGAATTCCGGCGAGATCGAACATGCCGTGCGCGGCGATGCCGACATCCGCCAGGGTGCCCTGATTTCGGTCGCCTGAATGGAATGTGCCGGAGCGGGGCTTTCCTCCGCTCCGGCTGCCGATGCGCAAAGGAGCCCGCGATGGCCTACAAGATCGTTTCCTCGCAATGCACCAATTGCACCGCCTGTGAGGCGCTGTGCCCCAATATCGCTATTTCCGAGCGAGGCGGCACATTCGTCATCGAGCCGGCCAAATGCACCGAATGCATCGGCCATTTCGACACCCCGCAATGTGTCGCTATTTGCCCGGTCGACGATACCTGCATCGTCGACAAGTCCTATCCCCGCTATCAGGCCCAGTAGGAGGAACCAAAATGGCCTTCGAGATTACCCCCGCCGCCCGTAAATTCATTGGTTTCATGTTGCGCACGGATGGCAGCCCCGGTGCCGGATTTCGTCTCGTGGTCAGTCCCGGCGGCTGCGCGGGCCTCAATGCTGATATCAGCGTTCTTGCCGAGCCGCTGCCTGGTGACAGTGCGGTGATCATGGACGGGGTGAAGCTGTTCCTCAACGCCGAAAGCCGGCTGTTGCTCGATGGCGTGACCATCGATTTTGCCGACACCCCGATGCAAACGGGCCTCGTCTTCCACGATCCCAAGGCCACAGGTAGTTGCGCGACACATGGGGCGGCGGCTTTCGCCAACTGAATGAGCAATATGGGACATTTCATGGCTGGCTTCGCCGAAAGAGATTATCTGGGTTCCAGCGTTGCGGATGATGCGGCGTTGGCGGATGCATTGCTGGGTGGTGGTCTGCCCTCGGAAGCAGAACGGCATCTCCGGCTCGCGGCGTTGAGCTACCATCTCGATGACGTGGCTGAGCAGCATCTGCTGGACGCCTGCGCCACGGCGTCGGGGCATCCAGCGGTGCTTATCGGGCTTTACCGCTATTATTTCTACAAGGGCAAACTTCATGACGCGTTGGACGTCGCGGTCGCCTGTCTCGAATGTGCTGCCCGGGAGAACGATCTCCCGCCCAACTGGCGGCAGACGCGCGCCACAGACGCGCATTTCGACCGTTACGAGGAGATCCTGCCACGGTTTTTCCTCTTCACACTCAAGGGCTACGCCTATTTGAACCTTCGGCTTGGCAATATTGCCGAAGGTCGGCTGGCGGTGGAAAAGCTGCTTGAACTCGATGCCACCGACAAGGTCGGCGCGACCGTGCTGCTCGAGGTCATTGAACGGGTGGGACGCGACGATGATGACTGATATCGACGAAGCGGTGGATTGGCAGGGCAATCAGGTCGATTGCCGCGCCTGTGCGCATCAGGCGGTTCTGGCTGCGGGACGGTGCCGGCTCAAACATGCCTGTGTCCATGATCGCTATGCGCGGCGGATCGATCGCTTCTTTAACTGGAATGCCAATCTGGCCAATGATTATCTGCGTCATTCCCATTTCGAGGTGCGGGCGATCGCGGCGAAATATGCCGATGTGTTCCAATTGCCGGCCCTGCTCAAGGATAGCGAGGAGACGGTGCGCTGGAATGCCGCCCGGCGGCTGCCCAAGCGGCTGATTTTGGGACTGCGCAATGATCCGCATCGTGAGGTCCGCATTCGCATCGCGCATTTGCTCGATGGGGCGGAATTGCAGCCGATGATTATAGACAGCGACTATTACGTCCGGCTGGTAGTGGCGCGCCGCGTTGCACCGGCGCTGTTACTGCGTCTGGTGAACGATCCTGAAACCGAAGTCCGCCGGGTGGTGGCCCAGCGCATTCCCGGTGAATGGCTGCACCGGATGTTGGCTGATCCCGAACCGGCGGTGCGCCTGGAAATTGCCCGGCGTCTGCCGGCGCCGCAGCTGCATTTGATGCGCTGTGATCTGGACTGGCGCGTGCGCTACGAGATTGCCAGCCGGATTGATGCCGCCCAGATCTGTGAACTGGCGGAAGACGTGGATGAGTTGGTGCGGGAAATGGCGCAGTCGCGCCTGCCGCGCGAACGGTGTGCATAGGAGACGATCATGGGAAATATCGTCCGTGACAGCGACGTGGTCGAACTGACCGAGCCGCCGCTTTACACTTTTGGCGACAAGGTGCGCTCCAAACGCATGGTGCGCAATGACGGCACCTATGCCGGCAAGGATATCGGCGAGGTTCTCGTGCGCAAGGGCGAGGAAGGCTACGTGGTTCATATCGGCACCTTCCTGCAGCAATTCTACATTTATGGCGTTGAGTTTTTTGATAGCGGCAACCGCGTCGGGATGAAGCGCAAGGAACTCGAGGCCGTGAATGCTGGCGGCGATGCCGATCTTGAACTGCCCCTGCCGGGGAGGGTGAGATGATGGACATCAGACTACCGAAATATCATGAAGGCCAGCAGGTGCGGGCGGAAGACGATCTCGTCAATGATGGTTCATATCCCGAGGTGCCGCAGGATGCTCTTTTGGTGAAAAGCGGCGCGCTGGGCGAGGTCGTGCAGGTCGGCATGCATGCTGACAGCAATACACCGGTCTATATGGTCGAGTTCAGTCGGCAGATGGTGGTTGGCTGCCTCGAAGAGGAAATTACGCCGATTGAAGCGGTGGCGCCATGATGCTTGCCGCCCTTCTTGAACTCGAAACCGAAGCGCCAACACACCCCAACGAATTTGACCTTAAGCGGATCGGACGGACGCTCGAAATGCGTCAACGCTACCGTTACGTCGTCCCGAGTGTGTTCGGTGTTGTGGGCGGCTACCGTGTCGAAGCGCCGTGCTGCTCGCGCAATATCGACCCCGATGGTGGGCAGGTCGAAATCGCCCTGATGTTGTTTGACGACAAGCACGGTGCCTGGCGGCTGTTCGCCAAGGACCATGAGCGCAAGAGCTGGGAGTTTCACTCCATGCATCGCCGCCTCATGGAGGCGCTTGCGTGCCTCAATGAGGATCGCGAACGCGGATTCTGGCAATAGCAAACAGGTAAAGGAGAGGGCATTAAAATGCCGGTAAAGGCTGAGGAACTGGATGAGATCGCGCAGATGATCGCGGCTGGTCAAGCTGCGGGCGGCTTGATCGCTGCGTTGCGTGACCGGTTCCCGACTCTCGTATTTACCCGGTGTGATGCCTCAGACGTGAGCGAGGCACCAGCGTTGAGTAGTGCGCATTTTGATTTACACCTTCTCGATAGCCGCGACCATTGCGTGGCCATCACCAGCGATCCGGAAACTGCAACCGGGGTGGTTCTGGCGCAGAGGCGGACCTCATGAGCGGCGCGGTGGCTGACAGCGAGATTTTGCTGGCGGAACTGGATGAGGCAGATGTCGCCGGCTTTATTCCGTTATCTGATCCGGACATGACAATGGCTGAACTCGTGGCCGTGGAAAAAGCGATGCAGGCGACCAACCTTTCGGGCGGCGCGCTTGTCGAAAGTTTCGAGGCTGCGTTCGCAACCTATCTTGGACGCAAATACGCGATTGCTGTGCCCAGTGGCACGGTCGGGCTTTTTCTGGCGCTCAAGGCCTACGGCATTGGGGCAGGGGACGAGGTCATAGCGCCCTCCTACGGGTTCCGAGAGACGGCGCACGCAATCAGTCTTGCTGGTGCCCGGCCGGTGTTTTCGGAAGTCGATTATTGGGCGGGCACGCTGGTTGCCGAAAAGATTGAACCGCGTCTGACCGAAAAAACCCGCGCGATACTTGCCGGCAATACCAATGGACACCCGGCACCCTGGCCAGCGCTCAGGGCCCTGGCGCAAAGCCAAGGCCTGCTCCTGATTGAGGATTCCAGCGAGGCGATTGGCTCGCGTTTGGCCGGGCAGGTGGTTGGGACCTTTGGCGATTGCACGGTCTTTGATTTTTCCCAGCCGTTTCCGATCACCTGCGGCGAAGGGGGGATGGTGGTTACCGATGACATCGATCTGGCGGTAACGCTCAGGCGGCTGCGTTCGCGTCAGCTTGCCGACCGGAGTTCGGTTGTTGTGGGCACCTCGGCGACGTTGCAGGCCGGGATAAGCGACATCACGGCGGCATTGGGGCTGGCGCAACTCAAGCGTATCGATGAAATCCTGGCGAAACGGCGCGCAGTCGAACAGCTCTATTTCAAGCACATTCAGTCCTTCGAGGGCATCAAGGACCCCTATATCGCGCCGGATGTGACGGAGGTGCACTGGTTTCTTTACGCCGTGCATCTCGGCACGCGTTTCAGCCGGTCGAGCCGGGATGCGATCATTGATGATTTGCGGGTCGAGGATATCGAGGCGGCGGCCTTTTCCAGCCCGCTGCACCTGCAGCGCCATTATATGGATCTCGGCTACAAGCGCGGCGACTTCTTTGTGACCGAAAAGGTCGCGGACCGCGCCATCGCGCTACCGTTCCATACCCATCTTCAGGAAGAGCAGATCGCCTTTATCGTCGAGACGATGAAAGACGCCTCAATCAATGTGGGGGCGGGGGCAGCGATCTATACCTGAATTCCATCCAGCACAGGCTGTGAAAACAAGGAGTTGAGAATGTCACTGGTTACGATCATGCCAGAAGGTAAAACGGTGGAGGCTTCCGAAGGCGTAACGCTTCTGGCCGCCATCATTGGTGCCGATGCGGCAGCTGCCCACACATGCGAGCCCAATTGCGGCACCTGCCATGTTTTCGTGCAGGAAGGGCGCAAAGGTCTTTCCAGGACGGCGCGTGAGGAAAACGAGAGGCTCGACACGATTGTAGGCGTCGGCTCGAAATCACGACTGGCCTGTCAGGCCACCGTGCTGGGAACCGAGGATATCAAGGTCGAGCTTTTGGGCTTTTCCTCGGGGTTTTAGTCTGCAATAGGGATATATGCCGGTTGGACGGCATATATCCCTCTCGTCAGGAGAGGCCAGATGGATACAGAAATCAGGATCATCCACGTGCGCTTCGCGCCAAACGGCTCGGTCGTCGAAATCGGTGAGCGCCCGGAAAAGCTCACACCACAAGAATGGTTCAATGATCTGAGCGTCAAGGCGGCCAATCATTATCAGGCGCTTGCCGGCGGCCGAGGTGTATTCCGGCTGCCCGCTGCCGCGCTGGAAGAACTCAAGGCCTAAGCCTGCTTCTTTTTGGCGCAGGATGTGCGTTATGTAGTCAGTTTACATAACGAAAACCGATATGTAGTTTGGCTACATAACGCTTAAAACCAAAGGGTTTTATCCATGCCCAGTTCATCGCTTGCTGCCGCCCTTACGCTCACCGGCAAGCATGGCGCCCGCGCCAACGAAGAACGTATTCGCCTTCTGGAATTGATCGGGACTTATGGCTCGATCTCGGCAGCGGCCAAAATGGCGGGCTTGAGTTACAAGGCAGCCTGGGATGCCGTGGATACCCTCAACAACCTGTTCCCGAAACCTCTGGTTGTGACGCGGGCCGGTGGCCGGGCCGGAGGCGGTGCCAGCCTGACCCGGGAAGGGCAGCAGGTCATTGCGGCCTTCGGCACCCTGCATGAAGAGCTTGACCGCTTTCTGGGTGTGCTGCAGCAGAAGCTCGGCAACACCAGTCCTGAAGACAACCCAGCCACATTGTTATGGAGCCTTTTCATGCGCACCAGTGCCCGCAACATGCTGAGGGGAAAGGTTATTTCGGTTACGCCCGGCGCAGTGAATGCTGAAGTGATCCTCAAGCTGACCGACGACGTCGAAATCGTCGCGGTTATCACCAATCATAGCGTCTCCACCCTCGGGCTGGTGCCGGGTGGCGATGCTTTTGCGCTGATCAAGGCGAGCTTTGTTATTCTGGTGCCGAGCGGGGAGGCGTTGCGCACATCGGCCCGCAACCGGATTTGCGGTGTTGTGACGGCGCATACACGCGGTGCGGTCAATGACGAAATCGTGCTCGATCTTGGTGGCGGCCGGACATTGACGGCCATCGTCACCTGCGAGAGCGCCAATATTCTTGATTTTAAACTGGGTGAGCGGGCCTGTGCTCTGATCGAGCCGTCCCACGTCATCCTTGCTGTTGATTAGGAAGGGTTTGCCGAAATGATGATTAAATTTTCAAAGAGCGGAATGGCCCTGCTTGCGGCCGGATTGCTGTTGGGCACGGCCGGTATGGCGAGCGCCGACGAGATTGGTGTTGCCGTTGCCGCCAATTTTACCGAACCGGCGACTGAGATCGCTGCCGGGTTCGAGGCTGAGACCGGCCACAAGGTTTCCCTGAGCTTCGGTTCCAGTGGGAAACTCTATGCCCAGATTACGCAAGGCGCGCCGTTTGTGGCCTTCCTCTCTGCCGATGCTGCGCGCCCGGCAGCCGCCGAGGCTGATGGATTTGGCGTTGCCGGTACCAGCTTTACCTATGCGATCGGGCAATTGGCCCTGTGGAGTGCCAACCCAACCCTGATCGATGTTGACGGCGCTGTGCTCAAATCGGGCGGGTTCGCCCATCTTGCCATCGCCAATCCCGAGAGTGCACCCTATGGCAAGGCGGCAGTGGAAACATTGCAGGCGCTCGGTGTTGCCGATGCGCTGAATGAAAAGATGGTGATGGGCGATAGCATTACCCAGACCTTCCAGTTCGTTCAAAGTGGCAATGCTGAACTCGGCTTTGTCGCCCGCTCGCAAATTGCCGGCATGGATGACGGATCACGCTGGGTCGTGCCGCCCGAGCTATACGCCCCGATCCTTCAGAACGCAGTGTTGCTGAAGCCGGGCAAGGATAGTGCTGCCGCTAGGGCCTTTATCGACTATCTCAAGGGCGATAAGGCCAAAGAGATTATCGAAGCCTTCGGCTATGGCCTGCCGGACCGCTAGGGCATGCTACAGGCGATCATTCTCACCCTCGAACTGGCGGCGCTGACGACGCTGGTCCTCCTAATGCTGGGGGTGCCGCTGGCCTGGTGGCTGGCGCGGACCCGAAGCGTGTGGGGTGGCCCTGTCTCGGCGCTGGTCTCTCTGCCTTTGGTGCTGCCGCCGACAGTGCTCGGTTTTTACCTGCTCATCGGGCTCGGCCCCAATGGCCCTCTGGGAGCATTGCTGCCCCTGTTTGGTCTGCGTACGCTCGCCTTTTCCTTCCCCGGCCTTGTGATCGGTTCGGTCATTTATTCACTGCCCTTCATGGTGCAGCCGGTGCGCAACGCGTTTGCTGCGATTGGCGACGCCCCGCTTGAGGCGGCAGCGACACTGCGCGCCACGCCACGGGATGCTTTTTTCGCGGTGGCGCTGCCGCTCGCCCGTGGTGGCATCCTTTCCGGCATTATTCTTAGTTTTGCGCACACGGTGGGCGAATTCGGCGTTGTGCTGATGATCGGCGGCAATATTCCGGGCGTTACCAAAGTGCTCTCCATCGCCATTTATGATTTTGTCGAGACAGGTCGCTGGGGGGAGGCACATCTGTTGTCGGCAACGCTGGTGGTGTTTGCCTTCCTCATCATTCTCGCCATCACTTTGATCGAGAAACGTTTTAACGGGCCCTTGCAATGAACGGCATTGAAGCCCGTTTCGCCGTACGGCGCGGGAGTTTTGCTCTCGATACGGCCTTTACCGCGCCAGCGGCCGGGGTGACAGGCATTTTTGGCCCCTCCGGCTGCGGCAAGACGACGGTTTTGAGGTGCATTGCCGGTTTGACGCGCCCGGCAGAAGGGTATTTTTCGCTTGGAGACGAGGTCTGGCAGGACCGGGCGCATTTCTTGCCGCCGCACCAGCGGCCTGTCGGTTATGTATTTCAGGACGCGCGGCTGTTTTCTCATTTGAGCGTTGCAGGAAATCTGGATTTTGCCGCCCGCCGGGCAAAGGTCGGCCGGACGATTATCGCCCGGGAAACGGTGATTGATCTGCTCGGTCTTGAGAAACTGCTCGCGCGCATGCCGGTGCATCTGTCGGGGGGTGAGCGCCAGCGGGTCGCTATCGGGCGGGCGCTGCTATCGCAGCCGCGCATTCTGTTGATGGATGAGCCGCTCTCTGCGCTTGATCGTGAGGCCAAACGCGAGATTCTGCCCTATCTCGAAACGCTGGCGCATAGGCTGTCACTGCCGGCATTCTACGTCTCGCATGACATGGCCGAGATTGAACGGCTCGCCAACCATCTGGTGCTATTGTCGGGTGATGGGCGGGTGCAGGCCGCAGGCCCTATTGCATCCCTTCTGGCTGACCTGTCGCTGCCGCTGGCACGCGCGCCTGATGCTGCGGTGGTCGTCGATCTCAATGTCGAGCGGTATGACCCGGATTATGACATCAGCGAGTGCCGGATCGGCAAGGCGCGGTTCTATGTGCCGGGCCATCTTGGTGTTAAGGGGCAATCACGCCGAATCCGGATCAAGGCGAGCGATGTCAGCCTCATCAAGGGGCTGCCCGAACAAAGCAGCGTTCTCAATATCCTGCCGGCCCGCGTTGCCTCGATGGAAAGAATGGGGACCAACCAGGTGATGGCGCTTTTGTCGCTCGACGAAGCTGGCGGGCCGGATACGCAGCTTTTGTCGAGCCTGACCCGCAAATCCTGGGATCTGCTCGACCTCAAGGTTGGCGACAGAATTTTCGCGCAGATCAAGGGCATGGCGCTGGCCGATATCGGTTGAACCGGCACGCTTTATGCAAGGTTCCTGCAGAATACGATTGAGCGATAGCGGGGCGTCATGCAGCCGACAAAATCTGTGTCTTTTGCGACAAACCGCCTGACGGGAACTTGCCCATGACCGATGGGGATGCCGAGCTTTATGTCATTTGCGATCAATCCGACATCGCGCCGGGTGCCGCTGTGGCTTTCAGTCTGGCCCGGCTGAACGGGGAGGGGGAGGCCCGCCCGTTTCCCATCGTCGTCATAAGAACCCGGGATGATGCGTTTTATGCTTATGAGAACATCTGCCCGCATAACCGGCTATGGCTCAATATTGGAGACGGCAATTTCTTTTCCGCTGACGGTGCCTTCCTTGAATGCGGGCGTCATGGATCCAGGTTCGAGATCGACTCCGGAGTTTGCATTTCCGGGCCGTGTAAAGACGCAGGTCTGGAGTCGATCCCGATCGCTGCTATCGATGGCGACGTCTGTCTGTTCGGGGTCTCCCTGCTCGAAGCCCCCGAATTTCCTGACCCGTTCGATGATGGCGACGATACGATGGAAATCATGATCCATCCTGATTGAAGACAAGGGAATGGGAAGGAGGAGTAGTTGACTGAACTCACCTGCCGGCATTTCGTCAGCTATAGCGGGGTTCGATTGCCGCGCAGGTTCGTGGAGACGATACCGGCAACAGCCCTTGCCAATTGCAATGTCTGTTTTTGCGCATTGTTTGCAGAAAACGGGAGGCTGGCAGGCTTCGATGAACTGGTTTATGGCGAGGCAGAGCTTTCCCATCGCTATGACTATCATGGCAATGGACAGCTGCGCCGAGCCGAAATCAGCAGGTTCGATGAGGCAGCAATTGTGCTGCTGTTCGACGAAAGCGGCGCCAGATACCCAAGTCTTCATGGAGAGACAGCATCATGAGTGCCGAAAATGCACCACAGACAAGTCTGTTCGAGCGGATCGGTGGCGCGGACACTATCGACCGGCTGGTGGATATCTTCTATGCGCGCATGGATACGCTGCCGGAAGCGCAGACAATTCGTGCCATGCATGGACGCAATCTCGGGCCGATCGGGCTGGTGTTGAAACGCTATCTTGGCGAATGGACTGGTGGCCCGAACCTGTATTCAGCCGAAAAGGGGCATCCGCGCCTGCGGCAGCGGCATATGGGATTTGCCATCGGCGAGATAGAGCGCGATGCTTGGCTCTTGTGCATGCGCGGCGCGCTCGACGAGACGGTTGCAGATGAGACCGCCCGCGCCGAGATGTATGACGCCTTGGCCCGGCTCGCCGACTGGATGCGTAACCAGCCCGGCAATCCCTGAATGGCGGCATGTTGCCGCATTCGATTGAGGTCGCTGATTGGGCATGCCCATCAGGCTCAAGCCGGAGAGCGCTTGCGCATGGCTGTTTTTGTGACACCTCGCCCGGTCTTGGTCTATCGCGCAATTGGGCGGGAATAGGCTTCCATTCGTCCGGCGAGCGCGCCGACAAGATGATGAAGCGTGATGGCAATCAGGGCCAGCACAATCAGGCTGGCAAACATCAAATCGGTTTTGGCGCGGCCATTGGCCAATAGCATCAGATATCCCAACCCGCGGGAGGCGCCGACCCATTCCCCGATAACCGCGCCAATCGGTGCATAAACGGCGGCGAGCCGTAATCCCGAACCCAAGGCCGGCAGGGCGGCAGGAATGCGGATATGGCGCATGATCCTTGCCGGGGTAGCCCCCATGGTCTGTGCGAGATCAAGCTTGCCCTGATCAACCCGCATCAACCCGTCATGAAATGCAGACGTGACAGGAAAATAGATAATGAGAAGCGCCATTAGGATTTTGGAGGCAATGCCGTATCCAAGCCAGAGGGTGAGAATGGGGGCAATCGCAAACACCGGCACCGCCTGGGTGAAAATCAGCAACGGCATAAAGATGCGACGGGCAAGGGGTGAAAGGGCCAGATGGATAGCCGTCACGACCCCCAGAGCAATACCCAACAACAGCCCGAGCACGACCTCAACGCTGGTAACCAATGCATGTTCAAAGATGAGGCCAAAATTATCATAGGCGGCCATGGCCACGCGGGCCGGTGACGGCAGGATAAAATGGGGCGCTCCGGTCAGCCAGACACATGCCTGCCAGATGGCCAGTCCCAGAAATGCGGCCCAGAGCCCGTCAAGCCGCTTCATGATATGTGGCCGCGCAGGTGGTCAAGCAGCGCCGCCTGACAGGCCAGTGTCCCGGGAGCCCGGTTATCTCTTACAGGTTGTGTGTCCGGCATCGGCCATGCCGTCGCCCCGTCCGCTGACATCAGGATAATCTGGTGACCCAGCCGGGTTGCTTCCGCCGGGTCGTGGGTCACCAAAAGCACGGTTTTCCCAATAAGCATTTCCGCCGCCAGTTCCTGCATATCCGCCCGTGTGCCCGCATCGAGCGCGGAGAACGGCTCATCGAGCAATACCACAGGGCGCGCCTCCATCAGCGTGCGGGCGAGGGCAACGCGTTGCCGCATGCCGCCGGAAAGTTGGTGAGGTTTCTTGGCGGCGTGTTCACCAAGGCCGACGCGGTCAATCAGGTTTTGAGCATGGGACATGTCGGGATGTTCGCCTCTTAGTCTGGCACCGAGAATCACATTCTCCCGCACGCTCAGCCACGGCATCAGCAGGTCGGATTGTGCCATATAGCTGATCCGGCCCTGCAATGGCGCGGCATCGCTGGCCGTAATCGCGCCGCTGAAACTGCCCCCGGTTTCCAGATCGAGCAATAGCCGCAGCATAGTAGTTTTACCAACTCCCGAGGGGCCCAGCAGACAGGTCCATTGCCCACCGGGCAGGGTCAACGCCAGCGTATCAAAAAGCAGGGTGCCCCTGAAAGCATGGCTCCCGGTCAATGTGATGGCAGGGGCGCCGGTCATGCGCCCCGCAGGCCCATGCTCCAGAAGCCCACTTCCAGTTCCGTCGCGCGGGTAAAGCGGGATTGTATGTGCGGCCAGCGGGCGGCTCCGACGGGATCTTCTCCCAGACGGCAAAGCACCGCGTTATCGATCATGGCCCCGACGGATCGGCACAAATCCTGATATTCAGCGCTGCCATAGGCCGCAATCCAGTCCCCATAAGGTGTGTCGGCATGAGTGATCTTGGTTAGCCGGGCGCCGATCTCGCCATAGCCGAACACACAGGGTGCCAGTGCCGCCACGAGATCGAGAAAATCACCGGATAACCCTGCATCCAGCACGTAACGGGTATAGGCAAGGTTCTCCACCTCTTCCGTCGCGCTGAACAGGGTCTGTTCCGAAATGCCTGCGGCCGCGCATTTGGAGACATGCAGGGACATTTCCTGATTGGCCAGCGCTTCAACCATGCCGGCGCAGATTTTCATCTCCTCCAGTGTTGTCGATTTTACGATGGCAAGCGCCCATGCCCGGGCGAAATGCACCAGAAATACATAGTCTTGCACCAGATAGTGCAGGAACGCTTTTTGCGGTAACCGGCCATCGGCAAGCCCGGTGACAAAGTCATGGCAGGTATAGGCCTGCCAAGGCTGCGCCGCGCCCGCCCGCCAATGGGCGAAAGTGGCACCATAATCGGGGAAATTTGTCATTTTGCGGTCACGTCCACGGCAATGTCGGCGACGTTGTTTTCTTTCGGTACAAGATCGGCATCAAACAGGAATTTTTCGAAAACAGCATAGCGGCCCTGATCGAAGGCGGCCGGGCGCAGGGCAAAGCGTGTCAGCGTGTCGGCCCATGCCCGTTTGTTCAATTCATCCTGCAACTCGGCCGAAGTCGCAGCGAATGCCTCCCAGCTTTTCTCGGGATGATTGACGATGAATTGCGTGGCTTTTTCGACCGCCGCGAGAAAGCGGGTGATCTTGTCCGTGTCCATGCTGTTCGCATTGGCGACATAGATCAGTTCGTCATAGGCGGGCAGGCCCTCTTCCTCGACAAAGAAACACGTCCCCGGAACGCCCTCGATATCCATCTGGTTCAGTTCAAAATTGCGATAGGCACCGATCACGGCATCCACCTGTCGCGACATCAGGGCAGGCGAGAGGGAAAAATTGACATTCACCAGTTCGACATCACCGGGCTTGAGGCCATATTTGGCCAAAATGGTATTCAGCATGGCCTCTTCAACGCCGCCAACGGAAAACCCGACCTTCTTGCCTTTGAGATCGGCGGGAGAGGCGATGGGGCCATCCTTGAGCACCAGCAGGCAATTCAACGGGGTTGCGATCAGGGTCCCGACCCGCTTGAGGGGCAGGCCTTCATGGATTTGCAGATGCAGTTGCGGTTGATAGGAGACAGCCAGGTCGGCTTTGCCGGCGGCCACAAGCTTGGGCGGGTCGGCCGGATCCGCAGGTGCCACGATTTCAACTTCAAGCCCCTGATCGGCAAAATAGCCTTTGGCCTGGGCGATAATGATCGGCCCATGATCAGGGTTGATGAACCAGTCCAGCACCAGGGTCATCCGGTCCTGGGCAAATGCGGGCGTGGCAAACAGGAAAGCTGCAATAATAAGCAGGGTTTTCATGGGGAACCTTTCAGTCGGTTACGGGTGTGTCGCCCATTGCGATGAGCACAATATCGCCATCCCAATAGGATTGCAGACGGCGGGCGGCCTGCCATGACCGCAGACCGGAACGGCAGCACAAAACGGCGCGTTGGCCCGGTTTCGGCATCGGGCCGTTTGGGGTGAACTGGTCGACGCCATAGCGCATGGCACCGGGAGTGGCGGGTATGGGCGCTTCCTGGTCACCGCGCAGGTCCACCACGAAATCATCCGGGTGAATAGTGCGCGGCGTAATGAAGCCAAGGCCGCGCCCAAGCGGCTCTGGTGCCCCCTCAAACCGGAATCCACCCAGGCGATAAGTGGTGAAATCGAGGGAAATGATCTGGCCGAGAGGTGAGGGGTTCAGGTTGAGGCGCTGGTTGAAAACCATCTGCGCCTGCATGCTGCCGAGGGTGCCCACAACCGGCCCCATGATCCCTGCAGTGGCGCAGGTTGCCGCGCGCGCCGGCAGGTCTGGAAACACCGCGCGCAGCGATGGTGCCGTTCCGCAAAAACCGCCCACATAACCGCTCAATCCAAGCGCAGAGGCGGAAATGAGCGGCAGGCCGAAGGCGTGGCAGGCGTCGGAGAGGATGTAACTGACGGCAAAACTGTCAGCGCAATCGACCACGATATCGACACCACCGAGCAGGCTATCCACATTGTCAGGCGTCAGCGAGGCGTTCACAGCAGACAAGCTGCATTCGCTGTTGAGCCGGCGCAGATTTTCCACAACTGCCACCGCCTTGTTCATACCCGTCTGATCTTCACGATACAGCGTCTGACGGTGCAGGTTCGACAGTTCAACCTTGTCGTCATCGACAATGGTGATCCGGCCAATGCCGCCGGCGACCAGATATTGCAGAGCCGGACAGCCCAGCCCGCCAGCGCCCACAACCAGCGCATGAGTTGCCCCGAGGCGTCTTTGCCCCTCAGGCCCGCATTCGGGCAATATTTCCTGACGTCCATAGCGGCTCATGCCGGCACCCGCGTCGCATCAAGCCATGCGCGCACCCGGGCCTGGGGATTGGCATTCAGGGTGATGTCGGTAACGGCTGAAACAATATCCGCCCCCGCATCAAACGCGCCCTGGGCGCGCGCAACGTTCATGCCGCCAATGGCGACGAGTGGCGTGTCACCGATGGCCGCTTTCCATGCGGTCAGCCTTTCCAGCCCCTGCGGTTGCCATTTCATCTTTTTGAGAATGGTGGGGTAGACAGGTCCCAGCGCAATATAATCCGGCGAAAAGGCAAGCGCCCGGTTGAGCTCTGCCTCATCATGGGTGCTCAGCCCCAGCCCCAGTCCGGCCCGGCGGATGGCCCCAATATCGGCACCCTCCATGTCTTCCTGGCCCAGATGAACGAAGTCGCAACCCTCCTCAATGGCGATCTGCCAATAATCATTGATGATCAACCGGCATTCAGCCGCCGCGCACATATCGCGTGCCAGCCGGATCTCCGCCCGCAAGAGCGATGGTTCCATGTCCTTGATGCGCAATTGCACCAGCTTGATGCCAAGCGGCAGCAGACGGCGCAGCCAGTCGGTATTGTCAAAAATGGGATAAAAGCGGTCGAGGGTCATGAAAGAAACGCCTTCCCGATCACCGGGGTGGAGGGGGCTGCCATATCACGTGGTTCCATGGGGTCGGCATCCGCACCCAATTGTCCGGCACGTATGGCAAGAGCGAAGGCTTCGGCCATGGCAGCCGGATCGCCGGCTTTTGCAACCGCTGTATTCAACAGCACGGCGTCAAAGCCGATTTCCATGGCGTGGGCCGCCTGGGATGGCAAACCAATGCCCGCATCAATGACCAGCGGCACATCGGGAAAGTGAGCGCGCATGGCGCGCAGGCCGAAGAGATTATTCAACCCCATGCCCGATCCGATGGGCGCGCCCCACGGCATCAGCACCTCGCACCCCACCTTGAGCAGCCGGTCGGCGACAACAAGATCCTCCGTGGTGTAGGGGAAGACCTCGAAACCGTCCGCACAAAGGATGCGCGCCGCTTCCACCAGCCCGAATACATCAGGCTGCAAGGTGTCTTCCTCGCCGATGACTTCAAGCTTGATCCACTTGGTCCCAAACAGTTCGCGCGCCATATGGGCCGTAGTGACGGCCTCCTTGACGGAATGGCAGCCGGCGGTGTTGGGCAGAATGTGCACGCCAAGATTGCGGATCAAGGCCCAGAAATCCTGTCCGGCGCGCTGTTGCCCGCTCTCACGGCGCAGCGACACAGTGGCCACCGCCGCGCCGCTGCGTTTAAAGGCATCGGCAAGAATGGCGGGTGAGGGGTATTGTGCGGTCCCCAGCATCAACCCGTTGGGCAATTTCGTGCCATA
>Ga0209344_10002161_pt1 | contig 22823 bp, 16 predicted proteins | sample Cruoilmetagenom6_FD_187293 | JGI IMG/M metagenome (GOLD analysis project Ga0209344, IMG submission 187293) | Oil polluted marine microbial communities from Coal Oil Point, Santa Barbara, California, USA - Santa Barbara Oil Seep Sample 6 (SPAdes)... | ecosystem: Environmental > Aquatic > Marine... | reverse complement strand
GCTCCCTCTTCTCAGACGCGATGGGACAAGAAGGAACCTACGAGGGCACCTACATCGGCATGATCGACCACAACATCACCCTCATCGCCAGAGCCCTCGGAGGCGACGCGCCCGCCCGCGGCATGAACGGCCTTCTAAGCGAGACATCACCATGACACTTCTCCAAACCCAACCCCCCAATCAACCAAGATCAACACTCGACGCAAGGCCAGAACACTCCGCAGACAACCCCCTCTCCGTTCACGCGATGACCGTCGCCTACCACCGCAAGCCCGTCCTCTGGGATGTGGACTACGACGCGCCCCCCGGCTCCCTCGTCGCCATCGTCGGCCCAAACGGCGCTGGAAAAAGCACATTCATCAAGGCGTGCCTCGGGCTCATCCCCGCCGCTGCGGGCACCGTCGAGTTCTGGGGCAAACCCTACAAACACGCCCGCGCCAAGATCGGCTATGTTCCCCAGCGCGAAACCGTAGACTGGGACTTCCCGGTCAGCGCACTCGATGTCGTCTGCATGGGCCTCTACCGAAAGATTGGTTGGTTTAAACCCATCCGCAAAGCCCACAAAGCCGCCGCGATGGAATCGCTCGACCGCATGGGACTCGCCGACTACGCCAACCGCCAGATCGCCCAGCTCTCAGGAGGCCAGCAGCAGCGCGTCTTCCTCGCCCGCGCCCTCGTCCAGAACGCCGACCTCTACTTCATGGACGAGCCCTTCGCCGGCGTAGACGCCGCGACCGAAGCCGCGATCATCGAAGTCCTCCGCGAACTGCGTTCACAAGGGAAAACGGTCATCGTCGTCCACCACGACCTCCAGACCGTCCCCACCTACTTCGACCACGCGATGCTACTGAACATGCGCATTGTTGCGGCCGGACCAGTCTCTGAAATATTCACCGACGAAAACCTCAATAAAACCTACGGCGGCCGTCTCACCCTCCTCGCCGAAGCCTCAGAAGCCGTCGCCCGGGCCCAACAAGGCCAACCCCAAAGTAGCAATAAGTGAACCTCACCCTCGCGCAATCCTTAACACAAACCCATGACGAGATGCCATCGCTGCGCGAAGTGTTCGATACCGTCACCCTCCAATCCGGATTCAATACCAACGCCGTCATAGTCGCCGCTTCCTTACTCGGAATCGCAGGCGGCATCATCGGCGCTTTCGCCCTCCTCCGCAAACGCTCCCTCACCGCCGACGCACTCTCCCACGCCACACTCCCAGGCATCACCAGCGCTTTCCTCATCGCATCTGCCATGGGGCTCAACGCCCGCTCACTCCCCATACTCCTCCTCGGAGCCACCATCTCAGGTATCCTCGGCGTACTCTGCATTCACCTCATTCTCGCCTACACAAGACTCCGCGAAGACGCTGCCATCGGGATCGTCCTCTCCGTCTTCTTCGGGATCGGCGTCGTCCTCCTTTCGGTCATCCAGTCCACCGCAACATCAAGCGCCGCCGGGCTCAACCACTTCATCTACGGCCAGACCGCCGCGATGCTCACGGGTGACGCGATCTTGATGGGATCAATCGCTCTCATCGCTATCGTCATCGCAATCCTCGCGATGAAAGAAATCACCATCGTCTGTTTCAACGAATCCTTCGCAAGAGTCACCGGCATCCCCGCTGGGCTCATCGACGGGCTCATCCTCGCGCTCATCGTCCTCGTGACTGTGTCGGGATTACAAGCCGTCGGGCTCATCCTGATCGTCGCAATGCTCATCATCCCCCCCGCCGCCGCGCGGTTCTGGACCGACCGCGTCCGGATGCTCATCATCCTGAGTGCCCTCATCGGGGCCCTCTCAGGCTTTGTTGGCGCCTCGGTTTCCGCCCTTCTCCCACGCAAACCCGCCGGCGCAGTCATTGTCTTGTGTGCCGGTTCTATCTTTATCATCTCCATGCTCGCCGCCCCCGCGCGGGGCGTGATCGCCCAGCTCATCCGCCACGCCAAGCTCAAGCTCCGCATCGCCATTGACCACACACTCGAATCTAAATACGAATACCCCGAACACCACCCACGCACCACTTTCTCTCTGCGTGTACTTCTCCGCCTCAAAGGATTCACACAATCACTCAGCCCATCGAGCGCCCTCTCGCAATCCGGCCTCGCCCGCGGCCGCCGCGTCCGGCGCAACCATATGCTCTGGGAACAGTACCTCGTCTCGTGTGCCGACATCGCCCCATCGCATGTCGACTGGTCCGTTGACCAAGTCGAACACATCCTCGACGACGACCTCATTGCTCGTTTAGAAAGCGAAATCCGCGCAAGCGGTTTAGATTTACAGGAGATCAGCCCATGATCTCCGAACAACTCCGCCAATACATCTCATTCGACCTCTTCCCCCTCACCTCCGCCGTCTGCGTTGCTCTATCGTGCGGGCTCATCGGCAACCATCTCGTCCTCCGTCGCCAGTCCATGATGGGCGACGCCATCTCTCACGCCGTCCTCCCCGGACTCGTCGCCGCGTTCTTGCTTGCTTCATCCAGATCCCCGATGGTCATGTTTCTCGGCGCGGGCGCATCAGCCCTCGTCACCGTAGGGCTCATCGAACTCGTCAAACGCCTCGGCCGCGTCGAACCCGGCGCGGCGATGGGCGTTGTATTCTCCGTCATGTTCGCGCTCGGCGTCCTCATGCTCGAACAAGCCGCCGCCGACCATGTCGACCTCGACGCCGACTGCGTCCTCTACGGCCAGCTCGAAACCCTCTTCTTCGTCGCGCCCACCACTTGGGACCAGCTCTTCTCCGTCGACACCCTCATTGAAATTCCAACCCAGGTCTCAACATTAGTCGGGCTCACATTCCTCGTCATCATCTTCAAACTCGCTTTCCACAAAGAACTCCGCATCGCCTCGTTCGATCCCGGACTCGCGACCACCCAGGGCATCCACGCCGGGCTCATCACCGTCCTCCTCATGGTCATGACCGCCGCCTGCGCTGTCGCATCCTTCGAAGCCGTGGGTTCGATACTCGTCATCGCGATGCTCATCTGCCCCGCGTCAACAGCAAGATTGTGCACCGATCGGCTCTCCACTCAGATCAAACTCAGCGCCATCTTCGCCATCGCCGCGGCGATCCTTGGCTACCTTCTCGCCTCCTTCGTACCCGAGATGCTCGGTATGCCCTCATCGCTCAACGCCGCAGGAATGATCAGCGTTGTCGCGGGATCGATGGTCGCCATCGCCGCGATCGCTTCCCCATCCCACGGCCTCATCGCCAAATCCATCCGCCAAAGAGTCCTCCGAAACACCGTCGCCATCGAAGACCTGATCGGCCTCCTCTACCGCGCCAAAGAAACCGGTTCTGCACAATCCAAAATCTCATCCATCGCCCCCGCGATGACCAACATAAACACCAAAGACATCAACCAGATCATCCAATCCGCAACCCGCCAAGGCCTTCTCATTCACACCAACGACTCCCTTGAACTCACCGACGCAGGCCAATCCGCAGGGGCCAAAATCATCCGCCGTCACCGCCTCTGGGAGGGGTACCTCGTCGACCAAGCCGGCATCCGCCCCGACAATGTCCACGACATCGCCGAGCAGCTCGAACACCTCCCAACAGACGAGCCCGACTCAGACACCCAAACCGATCCCCACGGCCGCCCCGTCCCGCCCCATTCAGACTAAGCCCCTATCCTCTCGCTATGCCCAGCCCGACGAACAGCAACGGATTCCAAGAAGTCAACTTCGATGGCCTCATCGGTCCCACCCACAACTACTCCGGCTTGTCCGCCGGGAACATCGCCTCGCTCAGCAACGCCGGGGGCACCTCCAAACCCAAAGCCGCCGCGCTCCAGGGACTTTCCAAGATGAAAGCCCTCATGGACCTTGGGCTCACCCAAGGCATCCTCCCCCCCCAGCAACGCCCGGATCTCAGTTTCCTCCGCAGGATCGGATTCACCGGAGACGACGCCCAACTCCTCGCCCAAGCCAACGACGCGGACCCAACCCTGCTCAACGCTGTCTGGAGCGCAAGCAGCATGTGGGCCGCCAACGCCGCGACCATCTCCCCCAGCCCTGATACGAGCGACAACAAGGTCCACCTCACCCCCGCTAACCTCGTCTCCAATCTCCATCGCTCAATAGAGCACCCCACCACCACGCGTGCCCTGCGCATGATCTTCAACGACCCAAATCACTTCATAGTCCACGACCCCCTACCGGACCAAGCCCGCTTCGCGGATGAGGGAGCCGCCAACCACATCCGATTTGCTTCTGTCCACGGCCAGCCCGGGATCGAACTCTTCGTCTACGGCGTAGACATCCACGATCCCGGCAACTCCGCCCGCAACTACCCATCCCGCCAGACCCGCGCTGCGTGCGAAGCACTCGCGCGGACCCACAAGCTCAATCCATCGCAGGTCATCTTCGCCCGCCAGCACCCCGACGCGATTGACGCGGGCGTATTCCACAACGATGTCATTGCCACCGGAAACGAACGCGTCTTCATGTACCACGAGCAGGCCTTCGCCACCTCACGCTCGCTCCTGACCGATCTCAGCTCCCCGCTCGGCGAGCCCATCATCACGATCGAAGCGCACGATTCAGACTTCTCGATCAATGATGCCGTGACCAGCTACCTCTTCAACTCCCAGATCGTCACCCTCCCAGACGGTTCCATGGCCCTGATCGCCCCGCTCGAAGCCACAGAGAACCCGCGCGTTGCACAGTTCATCGACAAAACAATCACCAACCCATCCAATCCCATCAACACCGTCCACTACCTCGATGTCCGCGAATCCATGCGCAACGGCGGCGGCCCCGCCTGCCTCCGTCTCCGCGTCCCGCTCTCAAACAACGAACTCGCGGCAGTCCACCAGGGCGTCATCATGACCGACGAACTCATGGCCAAACTCACCGACTTCGTCTCCCGCACCTACCCCGACGAGATCACACGCACCGACCTCCTCGACCCCGCACTCGCCAAATCCTGTATTAACGCGCTCGACGAACTCACCCAGATCCTGGATCTCCCCAAGCTCTACCCATTCCAGCAGTAAGCCGGTGCAAGCACGCCTCGGAAAAACTAAAACTCAGCGATCAACTCTTGGTAAGACTCGATAATCTGCGTCGCCCCCGCTCTGAGAAGACCCTCTGCTGGAGTCAGGCTCGCCAGACCAATCACCCGCATATTCGCGTTGCGAGCCGCCAGCACCCCCGATACAGAATCCTCAACAACCACACAATCTTTCGGAAGATGCCCCATCGACTCAGCAGCATGAAGAAACAGCCCGGGATCGGGCTTCCATTTGCCGACCTCATACGCGCTGAACATCGTGACCTTGGCCGGATCATCTCGATGAGCAAACCGCCCGATCAGATCCGCACCCGTCAGCGTCAGCGTCGCCTTCTTGAGCGGTGCGTTGGTCCCCACACACCGATGCGGCCCGCCCTCACCCATCGCGTCGAGCGCATCAAGCAACTCATGAATCCCGTCAATCGCCGGCACCCCGCACTCATGGATCTCAACATACATCCGCTCGCGGTAATCATCCATCATCTCGGGGAGCTTCTTCCCAAGATGCCCCTCGACATCGGCCAAAATATCTTTGAGATCCCGCCCCTTAAAATGGTTGATGGAGAACTGCGTATCGACCGCCCACCCAGCATCGGTCACACACTGCGCCAAGACTCGATTCGTCAGCGGCTCGGTATCAACCAGCACGCCATCACAGTCAAAGATGATCAGTTTGGAATCAAGCATCTATGAAATATGCTCAGCTTCGGGGGCCGGTTCCTTGACATCGGCCCGCATGAACAACGCATCGCCCTTGAGAATCTCCTGCCCTGGCTTAATCGAATACCCGCCGCCCCACGCCGTCAGTTCACTCAGCGGAGCTTTGAAACCCGAGTTCGGGTCTTCCGGATTGTTCAGATGATCACAGTTCCAGTTCCCCCACAACTCCGCCATCTTCTCAGGCATCGCAGGACTCAGCAACAGTGATGCAATACGGAGGGCTTCACTACAAGAATACAGAATCGATTCAAGCGCATGCTTCCCGTCATCGAGCGTATCGAGCTGCTTGGCAAGTGTAAACGGTGCGCAGTACGAGATGAAGTCGTCAACATGCCGAACAATCGAACGCCCCGAGTCGAGCATGGATTCAAGGTCCATCTTGCCAAGCGCATCAACCGCGTCGCTAACCGCGTTCTGAGTAAACTCTGGGAAGTTGTAGGTCCGCGACGGGTCATCAACTGTCTTACCAGCGTTATCGAGCGCTGTCAGCGCGGTTTGCAAAGACGAGCCGTTGGGGAACCCAAACTCGCCGTTGCAGGTGGCGGGTATGGTGCCGTCGAAGTATTTGTGGATCATGTTTCCGACGCGTGACATCGAGTTGCCAACAGAGTTGGCCAAATCCGCGTTGTACACCTCGACGAACCGCGCGTGCGCAAAGTCCGCATCGTTAGCACCAAGCGGGCCCTGGGTCGTCAGGAACCAACGCATCGCATCGAGCGAGTACTTCTCTGCATACGCCTGGAGCAAATCGATCTCGATGAAGTTGCCCAGCGACTTGGACATTTTCTTGCCCTCTGCAATCCAGTACGCATGCGCATACACAGTCTCAGGCGGCTTCTTCCCAAGCGCATGGAGCATCGCGGGCCACACAATCGCATGGAACCAGAGGATGTCCTTCGCCATCAGATGAACAACCTCGCCCTCCCAGTATTTGCCGCGCTCATCATTATCAACGGTGGTGAGGTAGTTACAGAGCGCTTCGATCCAGACATAGATCCGGTGCGATTCATCGCCCGGCATCTTGATACCCCAATCCGCGTCCCCTTCTTTAATCTTGCGACTCACCGGAACTGCCCGCAGCCCTTGCTTGAGACGACCCAATACCTCATTCTTCCGGGCCTCAGGAAGGATCTGGAGTTCACCCGATTCAATCCGCTCTTTGAGCCAAGGCTCATACCGAGGCAAATCAAAGAACCAGTTCTGCTCAACGCGTTTTTCGAGCGGCTTGCCCGTCACCGGTGAGTTGTACTCGTTCTCTTTAGCGACCATCTCGGTCAGGTATTCTTCCTGGGACGGGTCGTACCAGCCCTCGTAGTCACCCAAGGTCACGATGCCCTCGTCCTTGAGCTGCGTGATGTACTCAACCGCCTTGGCCTTGTGCCGCTCTTCGGTCGTGCGGACGAAGTCATCGTTCGAGAAATTCATGAACTCAAAGGCGGCCTTGAACCGGTCGGCATTGATCGTCGCCCATTCCATCGGAGTCTTGTCATGCTCCGCGGCGGTCTTAGACACTTTCTCAGCGTGCTCATCGGTCCCCGTCAGAAAGAACACATCCCGACCAACCAATCGCTGCGCCCGGGCCGCGACATCGGCGATCAGCGTCGAATAACAATGCCCGATATGCGGACGATCATTCACATAATAAATCGGCGTGGTGATGTAGTACGGCGTTTGATTGGCTTGGTCTGATCCCATAGTCCGGGATTGTAGATCCAGCGTCCCCCAGAGGGGCACCAAAGAGGGTTGGGTATTTCGGAATGTTCGGTTTGTATGAGCTTACAATTTGTCCTATGGTTGAGCGATGTTGGGAATAGAGTCCCTCCGGTATCTGTTGTCCTATCTGTCGAGAGGCGGGCGAGTTGGAACGAATCAAGTTTGAACAACTCGCTCTACAGCATCTTGACGCTGTCTATCGCATGGCGTTCCACCTGAGCCGGGACGCGGATGTGGCCGATGAGTTGGTTCAGGAAGTGTATGTGCGGGCATTCCGGCCCGGCACAATCGAGCGCTTCGAGGACAAGAGCGCTGACGACGACGATACTTCGGGTACAGGTGGCATGCGGTCGTGGTTGTTCGCAATCACACACAATGTCTTCTTCTCGAAGATCAAGAAGGACAAGCGTCGCCCGATGGCGGTCGAGGAGTTCTTCAACGAGTCGTCCGACGAGCTCTTGCCCAATGAGGCACCGCCCGTCTACGACCGGGCATCGCTCGATTTCGAGCATGTCGACGAGAAACTCAAAGAGGTTCTCATGGGATTGAAAGACGAGTACCGCGAGGTACTCTTAATGTGGTCGGTCGACGGTCTGAAGTACCGTGAGATCGGCGAAATATTGGGCGTCCCGATCGGGACGGTAATGAGCCGGTTGCACAGGGCTCGGAAGCTCTTGGGTGATGCACTCATGAGCGACGAGAAAGCGGTTGAAGATTTAGGCTTGCGGGCAATGAGCAACGGACGGACCGACAATGAATAATGACCAACCCAACCAGAACCCCGGAAACACCACCGGCATGATCGCAGAAGACCTGTGCGTCGCCGCGATGCTGCGGGCGTGTGCTGATGACGAGCTGTGCCGTGAAAAATGCGAGCGATTGAAACAGTACCTCAAGGACCACCCAGAGGCCGAGGCTCAGGTTGAGTTCGAAAAAGCCCTCAAAGGCTCCTGCGAACGGGTGATGACTTCATCGTGCGGATGCCCCGATACGCTGCGGTCCAAGATCGAAGCGATGGCCTGCGAGTGCACGACCGCATCCGGGATCGAAGCATCCAACGAACGGACACGAAAAGCGAGTTTCTGGAAGCTCAGCCCGATGATGAGCGCGATGGCGGCGGCACTGGTGCTTGCCGGCGGTGCGTTGATCTGGCAGAGCGCTTCGATTATCACGCAAGGGGGCGGGTTTGGATTTACTGATACTTCGCCGGTGGCCTACGCAGAACGCGTAGGCAACTTTGTCGCACGCGAGCACATGCGGTGCTGCGACGAGAAGGCCGCTTCCAATAAATTGATCCATGACGAGATCGAAGAATCAATCGCGTATTTCTCTGACCAGTTCGAGCAGTCTGTCACCCCACCAACTTCGATGAGCGACCAAGCCGAGATCCGCTACTACGGCGGAGGCGATTGCAGCGTTCCCGCGACCGACAAATCAGGCCACCTGCGGTTTGACGCTGTTGATACCAATGGCCAGATCGTGTCGTTGAGCCTGTTTATCGCTCCCAATCCCGGACTCCTCGGGCTCGAAGATGGCGTGACCTACCTGCTCAACTCAACCCAGTGCAGCGAGCAGGGCGCCAACCTCTTCGCGTGGGTTACTGATGGGGTGATGTACCTGCTGGTCTCTGAGGCCAAAGAGGACATGTGTGCCGAGGTCCGCGGGATGATGAACGCCCCGACCGAGCTTCGGCAACTCTGAGCTCAAAATCGGCCCAAATCTGTCCAAATAACACATTTTTTAACCGACTTTGATCCAAGGCGTACTGATCGCCGATTGGGATATGGTGCGTGTATTCGGTTAAATTATACCCAATACACGGATATTCGTGTGCTTTGATCCACCTTGGCGCGAACCAGCATGGGGGCGCGGCAAGTATGATTCAAGAGCAGAAGGAACTGACCATGAGATTCGATCAAAGAACTGTGATTCTGAGCAAGCTAGCACTCGTCGCGGGCCTTGCTGTCTCCACAGCATTTTCCCCCAAAGCAATGGCCCAGAACGCCCTCGGCGATGGACGCGGCCTCGCTGCCAACCCGAAAGTCGGCTCCAACGGGCGGGTAGACCTCATGCCAAGCTTTGCAAAGGAAGTCGCATACCGCAACGCCATCGCGACCGGGAACGCGCCGGGTGGCGTGAGCTTCCGTGGCGATCTTGGATACCAAGCCGCCGGCGAGTTTACAGGCTCGCTCGGTTCAGATGCCCTGTATTCCTTCCGTAGAGATTCGCTGTACTCCGGGCTCGCAGGCATGGGACTCCGAGGCACCGACGCCCTTCAGTACCAGTTCGCTATGACCACCGGCTCACGCGTGACACGCAACATGGTCGGGAACCTCTCGGTGTCTCGTCTCGGCGGATCCTCCTCCGCATCATATAATGGATTCAGCCAGCCAGAGCCAACCATTGCTGTTGATCCAATGATCAAACTCCGCCAAGCAAGCGGTGGAGTCAGCGGCACCCTTCGCTCGACATCCTCATACACCTCCACGACCAGTCTTGTCCCAGAGCTGGTCTCGGTATTCGAACGCGGGATCGAACAAGAACAGTTCGGTCTCGTCGCTTCGCCCTTGATGGGCCTGGTATCAACCCCAATGGACTCGGTCAAGAATCGCCGGGTCAATGCGAGATCCAAAGAAGCCGCAGAACCGGTGAAGGACTCGTACACCGACACCATCGAAGCCATCCGGGCAAGAGCCGAAGCGGTCCGCGCACGAAATCTCGAATCCGTAGCGAATCCCGAGACCGCCAACAATCAAGAGAGCCCAGACCTGACCACTGATGAGTGGATTTCTGAACAACTCCACAAACTCCAACGCCAACTGCTCGGTCTCCCAGAACCAGCAGGAGAGGACGACCCAGTCGAAGTCATCCAGCAAGGCGAAGAACCCTCCCAGCGCGGTGAAGACGGCTCCCTGAATATTCGTGATCCATTGAACGCCAATCCGGACGACGACGAGACAGGGACCGCTGAAATCGAGTTCACCCACGGCGAAGGACTCGCCGAACGCTCGTTCTATACAATCGACCCCGAAACCCTAGAAATCTTGCGCGGCGATCGCAACAAGGTTACCTACCTGGTTGATCCAACCGCAGCCAATCGGAATATCTACAGCGAGCACATGACCGCCGGCGAACGGCTCCTCATGAACGGAAGATACTTTGACGCCGAAGAACGCTTCACCCAAGCCCTTGGTATCCGCCAGGGGGATGTCTCGGCGCAGCTCGGACGCCTCCACGCGCAGATCGGGGCAGGTCTCGTGATCAGCGCATCAATAAATCTGCAAACACTCATGAGTGAGCACATAGAGATCATCTCCCGCCAATACTCGGGAGATCTGCTCCCCAATGAGCAACGCCTCCGCGAACTCATCCTGACACTCCGAGAGAGATCACGGCTCGAAGATCGCCCCTCCTATATCCCGAGCGAATCCAAACAAGTCCGCCTCGCCAGCGGCTTGCTGATCGCATACCTCGGATATCAGATCAACGATGAACAACAAATGAACGACGGATTCTCAGTCATCCGTGAACTCGGTGAAGAATCCGATCTTCGACTGGTGATCCTCCTCGACACCATCTGGGGAGCTGTACTCAGCGAACCAACAGAAACCGACGCCCCAATCCCCGACGAGCCCACGCCATGAGCCCAAATGGTCCGGGTGCCACAGGCTCCTCGCTCAGAGATTTCTGGACCGACGGCTCCGTCGCCATGCTGTGCGCCACCATCAGCCAGCTCACCGGGGTCACCGTACAGCTCCGTGACGAACGCGGCATCGTGCTCGATCCAGACCAAGACGCCGAGTTCTTCGGCGGACGCATCGAACCCATCGAAAGCGGCGCGATGGTCTTCCCCATCCGCCTCGGCGGACAAGAGGGCGGGACCACAATCGGATCAGTCGTCATCGAATGCGGGGACAACGACAAAGCACTGATTCCTGACCCGACCGACGGCTCATGCTCACTCATTGAACAGATGGGCGAGCTCATCGCAACCATGGCCATCCAGATGTGCACCGATGTCTCCGAGCTCCGCGTGCGCGTCAAAGAGATCGAGGTCCTCTACCGCCTCAACGCCCTGCTCGTTGCCGGCGGACGAGTAGATGAAACTCTCGAACTCGCCCTCGACGCGGCGCTCGACGCGCTCGATCTTGACGCCGGGGCCATCATGCTCCTACCAGAAGATTCGGAGGGGCTCACCCGAGCAGACGACGAAGGCGAACTCGAACGAAGCGCCTCTGTGGGGCTTAGCGAGGACTGGCTATCTTGCCCCCTCCCGCTCTCAGAAGACAGAAACATCGACCGAGCGTGCCTCGATGGACAGGTCATCGCGATTCAGGACCTGCACACAGACCAGCGGATCTTGGCTCGCGATCAGGTCACCGAAGAAGGCCTCAAATCATTCCTCGGCGCCGGCATGGTCTTTGACAGCCGCCCCATCGGAGTGATCCGTGTCTACTCTCGATCTGAACGATCCTTCACCGGCGCCGAGCGACGCCTGATCCGCTCGATTGGACAGTCCGCCGCGATGGCCGTCGAACAAGCGCGCCTCATCAAAATGAAGGCCCGCGAGCGCCGGACACAGCGCTCGCTCAAGATCGCGGCAACAGTCCAAAAACGAATGATGCCCGACCGCCTCCCCGAGGTCGCCAATCTGGACATCGCCGCACGCTTCAGCCCCAGCTTCCAGATCGCCGGCGATTTCTACGATGTCTTCGAGGTCCGCGACAAGGTCGGCATCATGGTCGGCGATGTCGTCGGCAAAGGCATCGTCGCGGGACTCCTCATGAGCGCGGTAAGGGCAACCCTCCGCGCCTACGCAGAACTCAGCGATGATCTCTCCCGCGTGATGGCACGGACCAATGAGGCGGTCTGCCGCGACACCACGGTCGCCGAGTTCGCCACCATCTGGTACGGGGTGTTCGATCCCAATACAAACGAGTTGTGTTATGTTACAGCCGGACACGAACCCTCCATCGTCCTCACCCAAGGCCCAAACAACACCTGGTCCCACGAGATGCTCAAGGGCGAAGGCATGGTCGCCGGCGTGCAGGTTGATGAAGAGTATGTGATGGAACGCATCACCCTCGCCAAAGACCAAGTCATCGTCGCCTACACCGACGGCATGATGGACGCGGTGGACTTTACCGGCAATCGCTGGGGACGAGAGCGGCTCATCCAGGCGGCCATCGATTCGCTCGATGAGAACCCAGACGGGGACGCCGACTGGATCGTCGAACGAATCTTCTGGCACCTCCGCCAGTTCCGAGGCTTGCAAGCCCAAGCCGACGACGAAACCGTGGTCGTCATGCGGGCGCGGTAATCGCCGGCAGATTTGTTTATAATAAAGCCGAACGAATAGAACCGCCGATGGTGTTCAGATGAAGAACACATTATGTATTGCTTTGTCTTGCGCCACATTGGGCTTTGCCCTTTCTGCATCGGGCGGCGAAGGGGTTGGGATTCGGTTTATTGAGCATCCGGATCCGATGTATGCGGTCGGTTTTTGGTTGTCCGATGATGGATCAACGCTTGTGGGATCCACATGGGGTTTAGTGCCCTCGCTGATCGTTGACCGGGGCACAGGATGGGAAACAATACTTGAGTCCACCAGTAACTCGGCCTTAGCTTTTTCGAGCGGTGTCTCTGACAACGGCCGCGTGATCGCAGTGGACACACTCGGGCCGGTGGGACCGGCGATCTGGAGGGATGGATCTGTTGAACACCTGCCAAATATAATGATCGACGGAGAGCACGCGTTCTTGACTCGGTTAGGAGTTGTCTCTGGAGATGGGTCTGTGATCGGTGTAACTGCGTACGAGGACTCACAGAACTACGCGTATGTATACCAAAATGGGCAGTACACGGATCTCGGATTTGATCCTGGCCGTCGCACAGGAAGCCTTACGATCGATGGTATAGACCGGACAGGAAGCTCGCTTGCTATTACAGAAAATTTGAGCGGTCGCTATGATGAAGACCCATCGCTTGCCGGGGCTCGCGCTTGGCTATGGCAGGGCGGAGAATACACTGAGATTCCCGATCTAGTTTTAACAGGAGATCGAGTTGATTCGCATGCCCATGGGATGTCATCAGACGGTTCAACTGTGTTTGGGACTTCGACCGGACTATTCCTTGATGATCGCGGGTTGACGACTGACAGAGGGCCTGTGCAGTCGTGGATCTATCGTGATGGAATCCAGACTTCATTGAATGATGGGCGATTCGACTTTGTTCTTGCAGCGGATATCACTGACGACGGCCAGGAAGTCCTTGTCCATGCCGGGGACGATGAAGCAGCCGATGCATACATTTGGTCACAATCGAACGGCTTTGTAGCTGTTATAGATTTACTCGAAGAAGCGGGAATTGATCTTGGCGGCCAGTTGGTCAACTTCCAGCAACTTTCTGGGGATGGATCAGTGCTCTCGGGCACCATCTATAAAGAAGGATACGGGTTTACTTCCGTGATCGTCACCATCCCCTCCCCCGGCGCATTCCTCATGCTCGGAGGCGGGCTGCTCATGTTCACAGGCCGACGCCGGTAACCACAAGCACATCAAGTACAATTGAAAAAACGCTCGCTGCGTCCTTGCAGTGGCGTTTTGTTGAGACTGGGTTGTTTGATCAAGCCGCGAAGGGGCTGTCGTCATCGTCGAGGGGGTCGCTGGTCGTCATCCGTGTGAAGTTGAATGATTCCTCGATCTCCTCATCAACAAGAGTCGAGAGTTCTTCGAGCTTGGACTCGGCATGAGCAAGAGCAGACTGGGCAAAGTCGATGGAATCCATCGCGTCCTCCTTGTTGGACTCCCCAGCATTGCGCCAGGTGGCGATGCTCGTAAACGGGAGCGGGGCTGGGGGATCTTGAATAGTGTCTGTCTCTCGGCAGAGTCTCAGGTTCGGCATTGATAGCCTCCTCGAACAGGGGTGAGTCCTAATGAGTCTGCAAAACAGATCGTCATTTGGTTCCTCTGAATCAAGAGCAATCCGTAATCCGGAGTCGGTTTGCGCCGATGAGTCAAGACAGGGAATCCCATGCAAAGAGTTATCGGCACTTGAGGACCAAAGAGATGAGCTTTGACTTGTGCGGAATTAGCCCGTCGAATCTGCAGATTCGGACGATTCGACCAAATCTGCCGCCGGCGTCGCTTTCGAGTCGCCGATCTTGGGCTCGATGCCCGCAATCGCCCGAGCAAGATTCGGACGGTGCTTGTTGATCACGATGACCGCCAGCAGCGTCGCCGCGACAATAAACGGCAACCCATGATTGGCCACCATCTGATCAATGTCCGATGCGGGCAGTTCCGCAAACTGTGTTTGGCTCCCGACCCGGCGTTCCTCGAAAGTCTCATACTGAGCAAACGCGTACCAGGTCCACAGCGGCAGTGAAGCCGCCGCCACCGATGATGCCACCCCAATCATCTTCCAAAGCACCACCACCACAATAAAGACCACAAGAGCCCCGCTCGCCGGCAGCGTCATCGCAGGCATCACCCCAACAAGCGCACCCAGACCCGTCGCCACACCCTTCCCGCCCTTGAACCCCAGCCAAGGGGTGAACATGTGCCCGATCGGAGCCGCGAACATCACCGCGAGCCACAGCCACGCATCAGCGGGATTCATATTCATGTACCCAAGCGTCCCCAGAACCGAGCCCGCAATCAAAGTAGGCATCAGCCCCTTGGTAAAATCCAAGATAAAGCACATCACAAAGTACTTCCGCCCAAGCAATCTCCCAAGATTCGTCGCACCGATGTTCCCCGAACCCTGCGTCCGGATGTCGATGCTTCTGGATTTTCCAATCAGGAACCCAAACGGGATCGAGCCAAGCAGAAAGGAGAGCGGGATGAGTAGATAAGGGGTCATTGCTTCAAGAATAGGGAATAGACACCCCGAAAGCGCGGCCAATCATGCGACCGGAGCCCCAATCCAATCCCCCGCCAGCAAACACCCCTTAATGGCAACCAGCACTAAAGACACTCAGGAACACGGAAATGTCGAAGAAATCAAACGCGCTATCACCATTGAAATCCGCGACCGGGTCCTGATTCCCGAAAGCTGTGAGGAATGCGGAGATATCAAAGAAATCCAGAATCCCATCACCGGTCAGGTCCGCTTGCGAGCATCCCTGCGCCAGGTTCAGCAAGGCAACCCCATCACCGATCGGTGCCGCAACAGCAAGCATGTTCCCGTCGCTGCTCGATGCGAGCGCCGACGGGCCAACCCCGAGATTCAAGGTAGATGTCGCCAAAGTCGCCGCATCAATCGTGGTCAGTGTCCCGTTCTGTGATTGGGCGAACCCGATATCACCGCCAAGAGTGACATTCACTTGCCCATGGGCAACACGGAGTGAGTTGGTCGCCGCGTCATAAGTCAGCCCGACCGGGGAATCACTCAAGAGAACCGATCCCATCAACACACCCGGATCGACCTGATACGCCGAAATTCTTCGATCAGCCCAGTTGTTCACCCACAGCCGACCCTTCCCGTCGTCAACCATGTGCCAAGGCGAATCGCCAACCGAGAATATCCGCAAGAACACAGGGACCGCCCCGCTGTTGTCATACACCGAGATGTTGTCACTGTTCCTGTTTGCCGCATAGATCAACGAATCATCCGGCGAGAACAAGACCATCGAAGGAAGATCCCCCGCCGGCAAATCAACCAGATGTGTCCAGTTCACGGTATCAATAATGGAAACGACATTATCGAAGCTCCCCGCGACTGCCAGCCGAGTCCCATCATGACTGATCGCCATCCCTGACGACTGATTAAAGCTGTACCCCACCCCGCCCATGTTCCCTGTCAGGATCTTTGGTCCCGCAACCGTATTGGTATCCAGATCGATCCGCCACACGCCATCGCCGCTGGCAACAACGCCGACATACGCATACCGACTATCAGGACTGATCACAACCGACCCGGCGCGCCTCGAAATATTGACATTGGTGCTCGACGCATCGGACAGATCGATCACCGTCGCAAAGGTCGAATCCAGATTCCCAACCACCGCACGCGTGTCGTCAGGCGTGATCGCGACCGCAGAGGGGCGTTCTCCCACCGTCGCCACACCGATGATCGACTCTGAAGCGGAGTCGATCACAGCCGCGTTGTCAGAAAAAATCGATACACCCACCACGCGCGATCCATCAGGCGATACCGCAACAGTCCGGCACCGGTCGCCCTCGATCTCAGGACCGGTCCGCTGAAAAGCAACCACCGACCCCAACGCCCCCTGGGTATTGATCACGAGCAGATCATCGCCGAAAGTTGTCGAACACATCGCCGCCCGGTACGCGATCGGCGAGACCGCGCCGTGCTCGGTCGATACCACATTATTCGCTTGCGCCACAAACCCGCCGGTGTCCATATCGATGATCGCCCCGCGAAACCCGACGCCCAGAGCGTATCGCCCGTCGAATGTTGTCAGCAGCTCATTGATACTCGCCGTACTGAGCAGTGACCCGAAAGTCCCACCGACAAAGTCCACAACACGGGCAGAGTTGATAACCGAGACCACACCCTTGGTCCCATCATCATTCAGAGTAATCGCCCCCCCGAAGAGATCGTCTGGGGTTACGAGCGTTCCGATGATCATTCCTGAAGCGGTATCAACAAGCGTAATCCGCCGCGTCGCGCCCGTGTGGGCAATCGCCGCACGAGAGAGATCCCCGGACACCGCAAGACCTTGAGCCGAATCAGGGATCGCTGTTCGATCAACAACCCCCGTCCGGATGTTCACAATCTGCATCTCATCAGCAAACAGATCCGCATTGATCACACGGTCATTATCAACAAAGAAGAACCGCGACATCCGTACCGAAGTTGCGATCGCTTCAGAAGAAAAACTCAGAATAGTGCTAAACCCAATATTGGGGATCGAAGCGATCAGTGTCGTAGACGCAATATCAATCACCGCGATCTCTGAATCAAATGAAACCCCCACTGCCGCGACATCCCCCGCCGGACTAATCGCGACATGCGCGGGATTAATCCCTACAGGGATCACGGCTGTCTCAACCATCCCGACGAGGTCGACGATCGACACCGTGTTATTATCAATATTGGCCACAACCGCCGTCGAACCATCCGGCGTAATCGCCAGCGCCTGAGCCGCCCCAGACACAGGCACCGCACCGATGAACGCGAGCGTATCGGCGTCCCACAGAATCAGGTTCCGGCTCTCACGATGAGCAATCACAATCTTGGACCCGTCAGGCGTGTACACAACATCAGAAGGCGCATCGCCCTCGGGATCGCTCCCAGTCAGAACAAACGCCGCATCCACACCCACCCCGAGCTCAATATCAGGGCGCCCTTTCGTTTCCAGCCCAAGCAGCGCATTCAGATCAAGACCCGCAGCAGTCACCCACCCGGAAGACTCGGCCCCCTCCAAATCCCCATCAGGGCTAGTCGCCAACGCGGAGGTGATCAAGAAGGCCATAGCAATAGACGCAACGGCGCGTGCATTCAACAGAGTCGGCATGGTTGGTGTCCTTAAACAGAAATGTGACGGTACTGAACCCGATTCTACATGCCAAGGCACAGAGTACACAAGCAAAAAACCCGCGATCCGCAGGGTATTTTACCACCACTATCAATCAACAAACCGTTATGATCACGGGCATCCTGCGCCAAAGGCTGTCAAGAAAGCAGATATATCAAAGAAGTCCCAGGCACCATCGTCGCTGAAATCAGCAACAGCTTCTTGGTTTCCAAAGGCGACCAAGAATGCGGAGATGTCAAAGAAATCCAAAACCCCGTCACCCGACATATCCGCCCGGCAAGGCGTCATACACGAATCAAGTACCCCATTGTTATCTGTATCGACCAACAAATCTGATGTGCGGTACTCCACCGTGACCCGAATAGTGGTGTTGGTACAGAGCGCAGGATTGATCGCAGCAGAACCCGTCACGGTAAGAGCAATCCCCGCTGACGCAATCGCTTCAAATTCCGCAGCCGATACCGTTAGCACATCCTGCAATCCCGGCGCATAGCAATCCACTCCACCGGAAACGAATGCCGTCAGTTCCAAGAGCCCGTCATTGAACTCCAGCGTGACATACTCTGTGCCGCTACTCAGATCCCCTGTCGCCGCCACCGAGATCGTCACAGGTGAGTCTGGGTTTGCCAGCGGCAGCGACACAAACTCCACCGGAACCCCAGCCCCAAACGGCCCCGCAGAACCAAGCGCCTCGATCACAACAGGATCAGTCTCAATGGAATCAATCACGCCATTAGCGTTGCAATCAAGCGACGGGTCCATACCGATCTGGCAGCTATCGAGCTGACCATCGCCATCAAGATCCAGCGAATGATCGTCCGCGATCTCGACATCATCAGGCTGCCCATTGGCGTCACAATCCATGCCAGATCCATCACCGACCCGCATATTGGCAACCATAAGACCGGTCTCATTAAGCAGCCGTGCGTTGTCGCGCTGGTTCACAATCCCGGTCGCGCCGCCGCTATAGAGCACAGAAGGATTCGAGAACTGGGGCACACGTGACCCAGGCGCATACGCCATCACCGACCGCCACTGATTCGAGTTCCACCGGTGACCATACCCGTAAGGAGTAAACGAACTTCCCGCGTTATCCGGATCATGGGCGCACCCCATGTTGTGCCCAAGCTCATGGGCAAAGGTCAGGTTCCCGAGCGCACAATCGCTGTCACTCACCGAGAACCCATACAACGAGTCGTCTGGCGAAAGCCATGCCCGCCCACAAAAATTCGGGATATCGACGAGCTGAGCAACAAGATCCGCGTCGTACGCATCCCGAAAATCATGCGCGATATCCGCAACGCCATCAAACCGATTTGTGAGCTGTCGAAGAATCTCAGCATCGGTTGTTCCATGCACTGGCGTATCGACCTCGACCAAACCCGCAAGCTCGAGCTGCATCGGGGCAACCTCACTATTAAGATACGACAGGTTCGCCGAACCAATAAGCGCGGCTACATAAGTATTAATCGAACCCACCGTGGCCGCCATTTCAGCGTCGTACACAATCAGTACACGCACATGATCCGCGGTGTCAACCTGCGCCGTCCCGCTACCTTGCCCGTCAATACGGGCCGCCTCAAGCTTTATCGCCTTGCCAACATCAAAAGGCACCATCGCCCCCGAGCAATCCGCATCGGGCCCCTGAATTGGCGACACCCAGACCAAAGGCCAGCCGTTACCATCAACCGCAGCACCGCCAGAAATCTCCCATGTCTGATCAGCCCCCCACAGCACACCGTGCGTCCCCTCGGGCCCGCTGGCAATCACAAACCACCCGCCGTCACCAAGAACCCCCGAAACAGTCTGGACCCCCGGCATCTCCTCCTCCACAACACGGAGCGGTGTCAAACCAAAGCCTACATTTTGAGTGATCGAAAATTCCACCATCCCCGCAATCGCTGCCCCCCCAGAATCCCCTGCCTTGGCGAAAGCCACAATCTGCTCAAAATCCAAAGCTATTCCGTAATCCGCGACGAGAGATGCGCGATCCCAAGCCCCGCCTAAAAACCCGTCCGATGCTACATTAGAGAACGCCTGCTGGTCCATAGAAAGCACGCTAAATGCTGCTGCACAGGCAGCATGAACACAATATTTCATTGAATAACCTCCATAAGAATAGCTTTCCAGTTTCGCAGATCTTACAGAATAGTTCAATGAAAAATGCAGGAAATTTTCTATTTAAACCGGGGCATACAGCCGCAACCGCCATAAATGGCCAAGAAACCGACGGGCAAGACTTCAATCGACGAAGCGATTGTTCAGAACATCAATAATGTTACCAAACACATCGGCCGGCAAGCCCGTCGCGTCTACCCGGAGGTATCGCTGAGCCTGCGGATCAGATTCAATAAGTTCCTGATACCCCTGACGTACCTTGGCGTGGAACGCCGCACCCTTGGCCTCCATCCGGTCCAGGAGCGGGTTGAGCCGAGACGCCGCGGTGTCCTGGTCAACATCAAAGATCAGTGTCGCGTCGGGCTCGGTGCCCTGCATCGCGATCATTGCGGCCGCATCAATCTCAGACTTCGGAATCCCGCCCGCGGTCCCCTGGTACGCATAAGTCGAAGACACGAAACGATCAGCAACCACAAGGTGGCCCTCTTGAAGAGCCGGAGCGATGAGCTGCTCGCAGAGCTGGGCACGCGACGCCATATACAGAAGCATCTCGCAACGAAGCGACATCGTCTCACGGTCGAGGTGATCCAAAAGAGCGTCGCGGATCTTCTCGCCCACCTCGGTCCCGCCAGGCTCGCGGACCTCTGTAACCGGGATACCCGCATCGCGGACAGCCTGAAGGAACATGGTCAGCTGCGTGGACTTACCCGACCCATCAGGGCCATCAAAGACAAGAAACTTGCCACGGAGCGCTGTAAGCAGTGCCTGAGGGAGTTCTTGCGGGGGGGTGGTCATGATGGGGGATGCTTCGATTATTGATTGGGTACTCACGGCTCAGAGTGTAGCGTATTTGATGCTTTAATGAGCCGTGATCGGAACGGTTCTGGACCGAGATTTGGGTCCAGAAGTTTAAGACGCGTCATGTGAGCAACCGCACTGTCTCGGTCCGCAGCGTTCCCCTCAAAGGCAACGGTTTCAAGAATGAGTGTCCACGCATGCCAGAAGTGTTTGTTTGGATTGGTGTTGAGCGAACCCGCCAGCGATGTCAATCTCGCAAGAGCATCATCAGGACGCCCAGATCCGAGCAGAGCCCGAGCGTACAACAGTTCAAGATCAGGATCCCCGAAGCTCACATTTTTTTGCACAATACGACCAAGACGCTCAGCAGCGGACCCAGGATCGCTCTCCACCTCAAGCTCGGCCGCAATCCGGTGCCAGTATCCCGCCAGCGGAGATCGGAGCCGGTCCAAAGCCACAGCCGCCTCACGCGCCTGCCTTAACCGATCCACCGGGTTCGCTCGGAGCTCATGAGCATGGAGTATCTCCGCCCCCATGTCAGATTCACGCGTCGCCGGGGTCAATGACTTGATCAACGCAAGCTGTTCCTGCCCTTCAGTAAGCTCAATAAGCTGCAGCCGCCAGAGATCTATTTCTATCCGAGCCGGGTACTGAGCGATCACCTGCCGGAGCAGCGGGATCAGGTTTGTAGACTCAAACTCGTTAGCCGCATCAATCGCCCCAGCAAGAGCATCCGCCGCCCCCTCGTGCTCAGGGAACCGCTGGGCAAGTTCAGAAGCCGCCAGCATCAGCACCCCACCAGATTCACGCGTATTGATCGCCCGCGCCCCAAGACACGCAAGCCAGAGCGATTCCTCTGCAAGAGCCGCATCCAAACCATCACCGCCACCAAGTTCTCTGAGTATATTGATCGCCCTCAGACGCTGGCCCAGATCCCCACCGGTCAGCCGCGTACGCGCCACAATGAACCTCGCCAGATCCGGAACCCGCACGCGACCGCCATCAACCGATTCGAGCATCTGTGCAATAGACGAATCAATAAGCGCCTCATGATCGGGAAGAATCTTCCGGAGTTCAAGCAGCGGAGAGATCGCATCGTCACGACCACCAGAAAGCCTGAACATCGACCGCGCCTGAGCAAGCATCAACGCCCACGCGGGGTCGGTCGTAAATGGCTCCTGATCAAACTCCACCGATGCAGACTCCGTAAGCGAACTCAGCACAAGAATCGCATGCGCGGATGTAATCGCCGACAACCCCAGCGGCTCCCGCTCCTCAAGTAATGCGAGCAGTTCATTGACCGCTGCATCTGTATCCCCGTTCAACGCTTTGAGCTGAGCAACAACAATCCGCCGCCGAGCATCAAGCTCTGGCGAGACAAAAACAGCCTCATCCAGAGCCTCAATAAACATCCGGATCCGAAGCTCATCAGCCTCCCCAGAAACAAGCAGCGACTCGCCGCCAAGCAGCGCCGCCCGCGCATCCTCAGAATCAGCCTTCTGGAGCATCGCATTGATACGAACCAAAGCATTCTCAATCTCGCCTCTATCTGCATCCGTCGGAAGCGAAGTTGTTGCCCGGTAGTACCCCCCCGAAGCCTTGAGCCCGGCAAGCTGATCCTCAACAGTCGACAGGCGAGCATCGGCATCGCTCGATGGGATCGCCCGCGGGGCCGGGTCGGGACTCACGAGCTGCGCGTATGTAATCACCTGATGGTCATTGTGCCCATCGCCATGAAAGATCCCGATGGTCCGCATGATCCCTGTGGGGTCCTCGTTGAGGAGCTGGATCGTCTTGATCACTGCTGGACGCGTTCCCTTGACCTGATCGAGCGGGTTGAGCTCATCAAGACGCTTGCGGACCGCCGCCAGACCACCCGCCCAAGGCACCTCGGTCCGCTCGATGCCCCGAGAAATAAGCAAGATCATGTCGGGGCATCGAGCGGACCGAGGTG
>Ga0209344_10002160_pt1 | contig 22831 bp, 19 predicted proteins | sample Cruoilmetagenom6_FD_187293 | JGI IMG/M metagenome (GOLD analysis project Ga0209344, IMG submission 187293) | Oil polluted marine microbial communities from Coal Oil Point, Santa Barbara, California, USA - Santa Barbara Oil Seep Sample 6 (SPAdes)... | ecosystem: Environmental > Aquatic > Marine... | reverse complement strand
GTTATGAGTACAGCCAAAAAAGAGTACAAACGTATTACCACCAAAACTTTGGTGGACATGAAAAAGAAAGGCGAAAAAATATCGATGCTCACGGCATACGATTTTACAATGGCCAAGATTGTGGACAGCGCCGGTATAGATGTAATTTTGGTGGGCGATTCTGCATCCAATGTAATGGCTGGCCATGAAACTACGCTGCCGATTACGCTGGACCAAATGATTTATCATGCGGCTTCTGTGGTTCGCGCTATCGAACGCAGTTTGGTTGTGGTTGATTTACCTTTCGGAAGCTATCAAAGCGATCCAAAAGAGGCGTTGCGCTCAGCAATCAGAATTATGAAGGAAAGTGGCGGTCACGCTGTGAAGCTTGAAGGCGGAAAGGAAATAAAAGAGTCCATAAAACGAATTTTGAATGCGGGAATTCCAGTAATGGGCCATTTGGGTCTAACGCCGCAATCTATCTATAAATTTGGAACGTACACTGTTCGCGCAAAAGAAGAAGAGGAAGCGGAAAAACTAATCTCTGACGCATTATTGCTTGAAAAAGCAGGTTGTTTCGCAGTGGTATTGGAAAAGGTTCCCGCTAAGTTGGCCCAGGAAGTTGCAGAAAAAATAAGCATTCCCGTAATCGGTATTGGTGCCGGAAATGGTGTTGACGGGCAGGTTTTGGTAACTCACGACATGCTTGGGATGACGCATGAATTCAACCCACGTTTTTTAAGAAGGTACCTAGATTTATATTCTGAAATGAAAAACGCCTTCAGCCAGTATAGTACTGATGTAAAGAGTGGTGATTTTCCCAATGATAGTGAACAATATTAAAATCTGATTTTTAGATTCTTAGATAATTTGCCTTTTAGAAAAATCAAACAATCAAACATACATAGTACCAAAGACAATCTTCAAGTTCTGTTTGAAGACAATCATCTAATCGTCGTAAATAAACGTCCGGGAGATATTATTCAGGGCGACAAAACTGGAGATGCCCCCCTTTTGGAAGTTGTGAAGGAATACATTGCCGAAAAATACAATAAGCCCGGCGCAGTATTTCTTGGGGTAGTTCACAGATTAGACCGTCCCACGAGCGGAGTCGTTGTATTTGCGAGAACTTCTAAAGCATTGGCCCGTTTAAATAAAATGTTTTCCGAAAGAGAAACGGAGAAAATATATTGGGCAATAGTGAAAAATCCTCCCCCAAAATTGGAGGATACGCTAACGCATTTCTTAAAAAGAAATTCAAAACAGAACAAATCATACGCTCATATTAAAGAAGTACCGGACAGCAAAAAAGCAATACTCCATTATAAACTTCTGAAAAAACTTGACAATTATTATTTACTGGAAATAACTTTGGAAACTGGTAGGCACCATCAAATTCGGTCACAGCTATCGGCTATTGGGTGTGCCATAAAAGGAGATTTGAAATATGGTTTTGACAGAAGTAATTCAGATGGCAGTATTCATCTTCACGCTAAAAGATTGACTTTGACCCATCCAGTTCAAAAAGAAGAAATTTGTATAGAAGCTACCCCCCCAGTTGATGCTGTATGGAATGCCTGTAATTAAAGCTGAATTAAGTTTCTTTTCAAAGCAAAAATAACAAGTCCTACTCTATTTTTTATTTTAAGTCGTTTGAACAAATCCTGACGGTACCCGTCAATAGTCTTTGGGCTCAATTCCATCATAACGGCTATTTCCTTATAGGTCAACTCAGAACAAGCTAATTTTATAAAAGTAAGTTCATTTTCCTTAAAGTCGAAAATTCTTCCTTCCTCATCGGGAGTTAGAGAATGCAGCAAGGTTTCAGATACCTTTTGGGAGTGATAATATCCTTTTTCGCTCAACTCTTTAAGGGCTGTGTTCAAAATTTCGGGGTGTATGTCTTTCAGCAAATATCCTTTTACTCCTCGACGCAACATTTTAAGGATTGTATGTTCATCATCTTGCATGGAAAGTGCCAACACTTTTATTTCCGGATGGTGCAGCGTGAGCCATTCTGCCGTTTCAAAACCGTCCATCACGGGCATGTTTATATCCAAAAGTATTATCTCTGGCAAAAGATCACTGTCCTCAATTTTTTTCTGGAGGTGTAATCCGTTTTTAGCGTGAAATATAACTTGGAAGTGCGGAAATGAATTGATAAGTTTTTCCAATGAACGTGCAAAAAGAGAGTGATCGTCCACTATACCAACTGTATGATTTGTTTCTGGTCTCATTTTGTGCTTTTATAGGGATAATTTAAGTATAATTGAGTGCCTTTTCCTATTTCGGAAATGATTTTGTATTCTGCATTTATCAATACTGCCCTGCTCATCATAGTTTCCATACCCGAGCTGTCAGTTTTCAGCGAAGTATCGAAGCCAATTCCATCGTCATTTGCAGAAATTTCCAGTGTTTTTTCTTTATAATCTAAATGTACGAATAATTTTGAAGCTCTAGCGTGTTTCAATACATTAGAAAGAAATTCCTGCAGAATACGGAAAATGATAATTTCGCTCGCGCTATTTATAGGAATTATGTCGCCAGTTATTTTTAGGGAGGCGTCGAGATAGCCCAAACGCTTAAATCGGTCAAGCTCCACGTTCAGCGAAGCAAGTAGCCCATTTTTTAGAACCACATCGTTATTGAGCACCTTGGATAGGGAACGTATTTCCTGAACGGATTCTTGCACTATGCCCTTTGTTTCCTGAATTTGTCCATGGTAAGTTGCCGGAGTGGAATTCAACAATACATTAAGCTGGATATTGGCCACGGAAAGCAATTGGCCCACATTATCGTGCAGTTCCCAAGCGATGTTCTTTAGGGTTTGTTCTTGTATCTCTATTTGTGAATCTGCTAATTCGCGTTGGTAACGCTTTTCTGCTTCATAACGTTCCTTTAAAAATTTGTTTTTTCGGCGCTGAAAAGCAACAACGAAAACAATTGCAAAGACCGCAAAAAACAATAGTACAGCAATAAAATAAACTATTAAAAGCTTTTCTTGGGGTAGTAGGGGTTCTCTGTCCGATAGCATATTAAAAATCCAGCAATGTAGATGGAATACAACAAATAGTTAGTCCCAAAGATAACCTGTTTATATAGATTCACAAACCCAGGGTCAATAGTATTGCTGTAATAAGAACTATATATAAAAAATGGAGTGGTACATAGATGAAAAAGCAACGCTCCTACTGATATATAAAATGGAAGGCTTTTTTGTACTTGCAGGATTTGATCACTTTTCAACAATTCCAAATAATAAAATGCAATACTTAAGAAAACAAACAAAGTCCCGAGAATATTGGTTATAGGCATAAACTTAATGAAGAAATCTCCTGAAAACAATATTTCCAAAATACTGAATATCAAAAAAACTATTGAAACCCTATTAATAATAGTTACTGATTTTTTAGCCGATAAATACCACTTAAAATAGTTTACGTAGAACAAATAACTAATTACTGTATAAATATTCGCCCACCAATAATTTGATTCAAAAGGGGTTCCCTTTAAAAAATACAAAAAACCATTCTCAACAAAATATGCGTACCAACCAAAAATCTCAGAACACACAGTAATACCTAAAAACCAAACTAGGTAAAAAGTTGGTTTGGATTTATTTTTTTGATAATAAACAAGCCCGGTTAGAAATGCTAAAAATTCTACTAGGTGTACAAAGAAAAGTGCTAACACTATTAATAGTTTTTTGGAGGAAACCCACCAATACTGTTGTTTAAAGGCTCTAAACTATAATCATTTGCCACTCCTTGAGTAGTTCCCAATGTAGGAGCCAAAAAGACCGTAGCTTTATCAGAGGTTGCGTTATCATACGCTCCAAAATAAATACGAATTCCTGGATTCATACTTCCGGAACCAGCTTTCACATAGGCCAGAAACTCTTCAAGCTCTGCAACGCTAAACAAAAATTCACGAGTATCTCCCGATCCCATGGCACTTTCAATATCAACAGCGCGTGTTGCTACCCAGTTATCCTGTAATTGTTTTGCCGCAGCAACCGTGATACAATTTGATGGTTTTGACATAATTAAATTGGTTTTATGGTTAATTGGCAGCAATGTAGTAAAAACAATCAAAAAAGTGCTTTTTGTAACGAATAAACAGGGAAAATCCCCTTTCCTTATAGGATTTTTCCTATAACCTAACAGGGGTTTTACCTATAAAAAACACAGTGAAAACCCCCTTGAAAATTCAGGTAAAATCCTGTTGTATAGACTTTTATGTTTCAATACATTTGGGTTTATAAGAACAACCAACAGATTCTTTGTAAAATGATTTACGAAACGCTAGAAATAGTAAAAGATCAAGTTTCAAAATATTTGGAGCAAAAAACTACGGATGCAAATCTGGTGGTTCTGGAAAATGTTTCAAAATATGAGGATCCCGACATAAATACTATGAGCGATAAAGTGGTGCTATCGCTTTTAAACATTGAAGAGGAAATTTCACTAAAAAACAATCCAAATATCAAAGTTAAAAACGGGGAAACTATTTACAAAAATGCACCAGTAAATCTAAATGTTTTTGCACTCTTCTCGGCAAATAGAAATACATATACGCGCTCGCTAATTGCTATTTCCTTTATTATAGAATTTTTTCAATCAAAAAAAATCTTTACGCAAACAAACACACCATTGAATCCAACCATTCCGGCTTTGGAGAATATAAAAGAGTTTCGCTTTATTGCCGAGCTCTACACCCCAACATTTGAACAACTAAATTATATCTGGGGCACTTTGGGCGGAAAAGCCCTGCCAAGCGTGCTCTACAAAATAAGTGTCGTAAAAATTGAAAGCGACTCGCTTGTTGAAAAAGGCAAACCGATTACTGAAATTTCTGGAATCCTCAATAACAATATGCCATGAGTTTTACTGCCACATATAAAATTCTGTTCGGTATTAATCTGTACCACCACTATTTTTTGGATGATGGCAGTATAGCTTTTGATGCGAATGCTACTTTAAAGGAAGCGCAACTCAACAAATACAATTTTGGGGATTTCTGTGAAATAATTCCTTCCGAAGAAACCCAGGAAATTTTTAAAGGGAGCAAGCTAGTTTTCAAAACCACTCCCAGTGGGTTCACCATATATGCGAAAGCCGAGGAAATTGCGCCCAATTCGGGAACATACAGACCTTTTGTTAATCTTCCGCAAACAACAGTTTTCAATTTTTTGATTTATGTGAAAGATCCGCTTTTCGAAAATTATTCAACGGTGAATCCAAAGCCGGCCATTCCCTATTATTTTTCAAACAAAAAACCTGTTTCCGAAGGCGTTTCTTTCAATTATTTAGATTTGGAAACCACTACCATGCCCGTAGAAAATTACACCATAAACCAAACAAGTTATGATGAAATGGCAAAAAATCTTTCCACCAAAGAAAAGATTGGGCTTTTCGGAATCATTTCGTTGGAAATGGCGGGAGACGACACTGTTCCCTTCGACGGCAACGCACGGAATATTCTAAACGCAAACGGAACCATTCCCGCTTTTCCAAAAACCTTCAAACTTCAATTAAAAAACCGAAGCACCATCTGGAACTACCGTGATGCCTCAACCAATACACTCCTCCACTCCACAGATCCCACAACACTTCCGTTGGCCAAAAACGGTATTATAGGTTACAGTTTTAACGGCCAAGAAAGACCTTCCGCGTTCCCATCCCGACTCATATTTGAAAAGGACGGTGGCGGAAATATCATAAAAACCATTTCAGAAATATTTATTAACCAATAACAAAAACTATGGCAACTACGTACAAAACACCCGGGGTCTATGTGGAGGAAATATCGAAGTTTCCACCATCTGTGGCCCAAGTGGAAACAGCAATCCCGGCCTTTATAGGCTACACACAGATTAGTGACACTACCGTTCGCAACAAACCGAAACGTATTGTTTCGCTGCTGGAATACGAAACCTATTTTGGAAAGGCGCAGAAGGAAGCAAACATTACCGTAACCATCAACGATACCATAAACAGCGGGCCACCAGTACAGCTTTTGGACCAAAAGTTTAGCGTGGCGCTGGGAACCACCAGTCCATACGTAATGTATTATGCCATGCGCATGTATTTTGACAATGGCGGTGGGCCTTGCTACATATGTTCTGTGGGTGATTATACCAGCGGAACCGTAAATCAGCCATTGCTTGCCGCAGGTTTAGACGAGTTTGAAAAATTTGATGAGCCCACGCTTTATGTATTTCCAGATGCGATGGCGGTTTCCACAGCTTCAAGTTATTATTCGCTTATAAACAGAGCATTGATGCAATCGCAAAAGCTGAAAGACCGCTTTGTTATTATAGATGCTTTCGCTAACAATAGTGACAATATTCGCAACACTGCGTCCTTGGGCAATGGTGTTGATTTATTGAAATATGGTGCGGCCTATCACCCTTTCTTAAGAACTGTTTACAGCTATGCATACGATGATGCAGCCGTTACATTGGCACATAATGTAACAGATGAAACCAATACTACTTCAGCAGGCGCATATGACACCAAAGCATTAAGCGAGCTTGCAGACAGTGGGGATACAGATTTCAACTTGATACTTTATAACAAAATAAAAACCGAACTGGAAAAACAATACGTAACACTTCCGCCAAGCAGTGCAATGGCCGGGGTTTATGCACGAGTGGACAGCAATCGGGGCGTTTGGAAAGCCCCTGCAAACGAATCGGTGAGTGCCGCTGTGGAGCCCACAATCAAAATTACCCACGAAGCACAGCAGGATTTGAACATCCATACCTCAGGAAAATCCATCAATGCCATCCGGTCATTTACAGGGAAGGGAATCTTGGTCTGGGGCGCACGAACTCTTGCGGGCAATGACAACGAGTGGAAATATGTTCCCGTTCGCCGTTTCTTCAATATGGTGGAAGAGTCTGTTGAAAAAGCTACGGCACAGTTTGTCTTCGAACCTAATGATGCAAACACTTGGGTAAAAGTACGCGCGATGATTGAAAATTTCCTAATTCTTCAATGGAGAGCAGGCGCATTGGCAGGCGCCAAACCCGAACAGGCATTTTACGTGCGCGTAGGCTTGGGCGAAACAATGACCGCAGATGACATATTGAACGGGATTATGAATATTGAAATAGGAATGGCTGCAGTACGCCCTGCAGAATTCATTGTTTTGAAATTCTCGCACAAAATGCAGGAAGCTTAGTCTTAGTTTGCAGTTTTCAGTATCAGTGAGCAGTTATTTCAAACGGAACACAAAACACTTAACATTTAACCATTAACATTTAACACATAGCAAAATGGCAAATACATATCCATTAGTAAAGTTTCATTTCTCAGTGGACTGGGGAGGAACAAACATAGGTTTTACCGAGGTCAGTGGACTGGACGTAGAAACCGAATTGATCGAGTACCGTCACGGTGCCAGCCCGGAATACAGCAAAATAAAGATGCCGGGAATGCAGAAATACAGCAACATAACCTTAAAACGCGGTTCATTTGCGAACGACAACGAGTTTTACAAATGGTGGAATACCGTAAGCCTAAATAAAATTGAGCGCCGCGACATCACCATTTCATTGCTGAACGAAGAGCACGCGCCGGTAATAGTTTGGAAGGTGAAAAACGCCTTTCCGATAAAGGTACAATCCACAGATTTGAAAGGCGACGGCAACGAAACCGCCATTGAAACTCTGGAGATTGCCCACGAAGGTCTAACCATCCAAAACGGAGATTGATGGCCACTGAATATCCTCCGGTAAGCTTTCATTTTAAGGTGGAATTCAACGGAATTTCCTCACAGGAAAAAGACGTTCAGTTCCAATCGGTATCGGGGCTTTCCATAGATATTGAGACCGAGGAATTTGCAGAGGGAGGCGAAAACAGGTTCAAACATAAATTGCCGGTGCGGTCCAAATTTCCAAACCTTGTTTTGAAACGCGGGATGGTAACCGATTCCGAACTCATAAAATGGTGCCGGAACGCCATTGAAAGTTTTCAGTTTGAACCCGTTGATCTCACAGTAAAATTGCTGAACGAAAAGCATGAACCGCTTGTAACCTGGAACGTTGTGCATGTTTATCCCGTAAAATGGAGCGTTGACGATTTTAATGCCGAAGAAAGCAAAATAACGATTGAGACCATAGAATTAGCCTATAACTATTTTACACTCGTATAAAATGCCTATCGAAATCAAAGAGCTTCACATCAAGATAAATGTGAACGGCGACGAACAATCCAATGCCCCACGAGATACGCAATCCGTGGGCAAAGCGGAAAGAATTGTGAAAGCGGCCGTTGAAGAGGTTATGCGAATTGAATCCCGAAAAAAAGAACGATAATGAAAGGCGAACTCACAAAGCTGAAAATTATAGCCTACCGCGATAACAAATTCACCCAATTGGTGGGCGACGGCGTATTTTCTTCTTTATTGAATCCCGAAAAATACGCTTTCAAATACAAGGTGGAATACACCGAAGCGCAAGGCCAGGGCACTAGTGCCACGCAGCCCAAATACGTTCGTTCGCTGCCCGAGGATTTGAATCTCCAATTTCTTTTTGACAGAACGGGCATTATCAAAGGGCACGACAATTCGCTTGGCATGGGAATCGTTGCCGATATTGAGCGTTTCAAAAGAATAGTTTTCGATTACAACGGCGATGAGCACAAACCCAATTATTTAATGATTGGATGGGGCACGTTGCTTTTCAAAGGGATTTTGGCAGAAATGTCTATTGAATACAAGCTTTTTTCACCAGAAGGCGTTCCCCTTCGGGCCACGGTAACTGCAAGTTTCAAGGGCGTCGTGGACGAACTTTTGAGATTGGCAAAGGAAAACAACAATTCCCCAGATTTAACACACGTGCGGATTGTGAAGGAAGGCGACACGCTGCCGCTAATGACTTTCAGGATTTACGGCGATTCAAAATATTACTTGCAAGTTGCCGCAGCCAACAATCTTACAAATTTCCGAAGATTGAAACCTGGACAACAAATAAAATTTCCACCCATAGAAAAAGTATCCTAAAATGCCGAACAGTAGAACCATAGAAACCTCCAGAAGTGCAGATTTGGTAACCTTCAAAATCTTGATTGAGGGCACCGAACTTTCGGCCGCACATCAAGTGAAGAATATTTCGGTGGAAAAGGAAATAAACCGAATTCCCTTTGCGCAAATCGTGTTTTTTGATGGGGAAGCGGCTTCGCAAAATTTCAGTCTCAGCAATGAGGATTTATTGATTCCCGGAAAAAATATCGAAATAAAGGCAGGCTATCACAGCGATGATGAAACTATTTTTAAAGGAATAATCATAAAACAAAGCATTAAAATCCGCGAAAGCAATTCAGTTTTGATTGTGGAATGCCGCGATGAGGCCGTGAAAATGACCATTGGCAGAAAGAGCAATTTTTACTACGAAAGCAAGGACAGCGATATTATTGAAGAAATTATTGGCAAATACGCCTTGGAAAGCGATGTGGAAGCAACTTCGTTCACCAATAAGGAAATGGTTCAATATCGAGCTTCCGATTGGGATTTTATAATGACTCGTGCCCAAATCAACGGGCAAATTTGTACTGTTGATGACGGAAAAATAACCATTTCAAAACCCGATCTTTCACAAGATGCCATTGAAACCGTTGCCTTTGGGGCTACCCTACTCGATTTTGACGCAGAAATTGACGCCCGAAAACAGTTCAATACAATTACCGCTTATGGCTGGAATCCGTCCGAACAGGAAATTGTGGAAGCCGAAGCCACTGACCCCGCAATTTCCCTAAACGGAAATATTTCGGTTTCAGATTTAGCGGAAATAATAAACCTTGAAAATTTGGAATTGAAAAGCGGCGGAAGTTACAATTCAACCCAATTAAAAGATTGGAGCGATGCAAAAAGTCTATTCCAGCAACTTTCAAAAACGCGCGGACACGTAAAATTTCAAGGCATTCCAACCGTAAAACCCGGAACGATGCTCAAGTTGGAAGGCGTGGGCGAACGTTTCAACGGAAAGATTTTTATCAGTGCCGTTCGCCACGAAATTGTGGATGGCAACTGGACCGTTGACGCCGAATTCGGGATGAACCCAAAATGGTTCAGCGAAACTTATGATATTTCAGAGTTGCCTGCTGCCGGAATTATTCCCGCGGTGAGTGGCTTGCAAATTGGGGTTGTTTCACAATTGGAATCGGATCCCGACGGCGAGGATAGAATTTTGGTAAAAATACCCATCATCAACAATGAAGAACAGGGCATTTGGACACGTATCGCAACTTTGGATGCCGGAAATAACCGAGGCTCTTTCTTTCTGCCAGAAATTGGAGACGAAGTAATTGTAGGTTTCGTAAACGACGACCCAAACCATGCGGTAATCCTCGGAATGCTCCACAGCAGCGCAAAACCCGCCCCTTTGACAGCCTCCGACGACAATCACGAAAAAGGGTTTGTTACCCGAAGTGAAATGAAACTCATTTTCAATGATGAGAAAAAATCAATCACTATTGAAACGCCCGGCGGGAAAAAAGTAACCATAGACGAAGATGCGGGAGCAATTGTAATTGAGGATGAAAATTCAAACAAAATTACAATGGACAGTGATGGGGTTGCGATGGAAAGCGGAAAGGATTTCAGCATAAAAGCAACCGGTGATTGCAACATTGAAGCTATGAATATAAATGTAAAAGCGAATGCCCAATTCAAAGCTGAAGGCAGTGCTGGAGCGGAAGTTTCAACCAGTGCCGTTGCAGTTTTAAAAGGATCATTAGTTCAAATAAATTAAAAAGTCAATCAACTAACAACTATAAACCAACAACCAAAATGCCACCAGCAGCCCGAATAAACGATATGCACATTTGCCCGATGACCAACCCAAACGGAAGTCCGCACGTTGGCGGGCCAATACTTCCTGCGGGCGAACCAACGGTTTTAATAGGCGGAATGCCCGCAGCCAGAGTTGGAGATATGGCAACCTGTGCGGGACCACCGGACTCAATAATAATGGGCTCGTCCTCGGTATTTATCGGCGGAATGCCCGCAGCGAGATTGGGAGATAGCACGGCACACGGTGGAAGTATTGTTTTGGGGGAATTCACGGTATTAATAGGAGGATAATTATGAATACATCAGATACATTTTTAGGAGAAGGTTGGAGTTTTCCGCCCCATTTTGACAAAAAAACGGGCCAATTGGTCACCACGACCGGAGTGGCAGATATCAACAAAAGCCTTGAAATTCTTTTATCAACCCGCTTGGGCGAACGAGTAATGCTTCCCAATTATGGCTGCAATTTGGAAGAACTATTATTTCAACCGCTGGATGTAACCTTAAAGACCTATATAATTGAACTTATAAAAACCGTAATTCTGTATTACGAACCACGAATTGATACACAAACAGTATCGCTAGACACCACAAATGAGCTGAACGGCGAGGTCTTAATAAACATTGAATACGTTGTCAGAATCACAAATTCGAGGGCAAACCTTGTATTTCCATTTTACAAAACCGAAGGCACCGAAGTATAAAAACCATGGCAAAAGACTGCGAAAATAAATTTCTGATAAACCATAAGGGCACCGAACAGACCCAAAGGTCGCTCAGCGCCATGCTTCCGGAAAATCTGAACTTGAACGATTTTTCAACGGAAGACTGGATGAAGTTTGCCTATAATTTTGCTTCGGAAGTAAATTATTTTTCTGTTGAAAATGCTGCTGTACCTTCGGGAAATTGGGAATCATTTTTTATTGAAAAGGAAAAAATCACAGCTTTTTTAAGAGAGGCCGAAACGTCAAACCGCCTCTCACCGCACCTTGCACTTTTTGTGTGCTTTCTGAAATTGCTTGAAATTTCCAAAGCACATTTTAATGCACTTACCAAAAGACATCTCGATTTCTATTACAACGAAATTCTTCAAATTGACAAAAAAGCTCCGGTCGCAGATAGTGTTCATCTTATTTTTGAATTGGCCAAGAATTTTTCTACTTCCAAAGTAGATGAACACACGCTACTGGAGGCCGGAAAAGATGCTTTGGGGAAACGACTTCAATACGCAACTGATAAAAAAGTAGTCGTTAACAAAGCAACTATCGGTGCCTTAAAAAGCATTTACCATCACAGAAAAACCAACAATCTCAACCCAATTGAATTTAACGGGCTATTTGCCGCGCCAGCAGTAAATTCCGCAGACGGCAAAGGCGAACCTTTTAAAGCCGATGGAAATTGGTTGCCCTTTGGTTACCCAACCCATTTTAAACCTTCAATTCCTTTGGAAACCCCAAACCTTGGATTTGCAATTGCAGCACCAACCTTGAATTTGGCCGAAGGAGAACGCGTAATCCAAGTTATTTTCAATCTTGAAAAATCAATTCCGGTTTTCAATATTTCACAGCTAATTGATTGTATCGACGTTTTTGCCACTGGTGAAAAAGACTGGCTGGGACCGTTTAAAATTTCGGCTTCAACAAAGGGTTTTACTTCGGTTGTTGGAAATAAAACAGTTCAATTTTGTTTGAAAATTGATAAAACGGAAAAGGCAATTGTTCCGTATAACCAAGAAATCCACAAAGAAAATTTCGAAACCGAACAACCAGTATTTCGATTTCTGCTGAAAACGCAACAACCCGAATTCAGCATCGGTTACCAACTTTATACGGAATTACTTCAGAAAAAAGTAAAAAAAACAACCGTAAAAGTCTCCGTTTCCGAAGCTGAAAATCTGCAATTGAAAAATGATTTTGGAACCCTTGTTGCAGACAAGCCCTTTTTTCCTTTCGGAACGCAGCCTATGGAACGCTCCGCTTTCTATATTGACTATCCCGAAATGTTCAGCAAAAAGTGGAACACAGTTTCACTTCACGCCTCGTGGCTGAATACTCCGTCCGATTTCAAACAACATTACATTGCATACAGAAAAGACGATAACAATTTCAACCTATCGCCAAATCTGTATTTTCAAACGCTTTATTTCAATTTTAATACGGTAACCAAAAAATATGCAAAACCTGCTGGGTTAACTTTTAATCCAACCTCAAGCCCGAGCAATCTTTACGTAACCGGAAACGATTATTTTAAGGCGAAGGTTTCCGTTGAAAACAATGAAAATTTGGTAACCGTAAACGGTGCCTTTCCGCTTTTTACCAAAAATGGGGAACTTTTTGAAAGCAATCTTTCCATCAATAACGCAAATTACACAACGGGAAAAAACGGACCAATAAAACTATCGTTGAACCAATCGTTTTTACACGCACTGTTCCCAAAGGTTTATGCGCTCGCGCTTTCCACGGAAGAAGATACCGTACTGCCCAACGAACCATACACCCCAATTATTGAAAAAATTGAACTAAGCTACACCGCGAGCCAAGAAGTGGAGTTTGGCGTTTCACAAACCGCAAATCTTGAAAAGATACAATTGTTCCACGAGCATCCGTTCGGGCAGGCGGAAACTTCCGAGACTTTGGTCCCAACGTACTGTGCTGGCGGCGAACTTTACATCGGTCTTGAGAATACCGAGGCATTGCAGCAAGTGCAGTTATTGTTTCAATTATTGGAAGGAACCGAAAACCCGTTGGCGGAAACTTTTTCCTCTGCTGAAAAAATTTCTTGGGCAGTGCTTTCAAACAATTCTTGGATGGAACTTTCGAGCGATTATTTGTTGGGAAATACAACAGATAACTTCCTAAAAACAGGAATTGTAACCATCATAATTCCGCGCGAAGCTACCGAAAACAATACGTTGTTGCCTTCGGGAATGGTTTGGCTGCGCGCAAAAAATCCAAAGAGCTTCGATGCGGTTTGTAGGTTTATAAACGTCCACGCACAGGTTATTACGGCAACTTTCGTAAACAATAGCAATGAACTTTCGCACCTTAAAAACGGTCTGCCTGCCGAAACCATCAGCAAACTTACGGAGCGCGATTCCGCAATAAAAAGTGTTTTGCAACCCTACAATTCCTTTGGCGGAAAACCCGAGGAAAGCGATGAAAGCTACTATCGCCGCGTGAGCGAACGGATTCGCCATCGCGACCGCGCCATTTCACTGTGGGATTACGAACATTTAATTCTTCAAAAATTTCCGGAAGTGTATAAAGTGAAATGCTTAAACCACACAAAAGGCAATGATTTTCACGCGCCGGGAAATGTTATGGTAGTTGTGATTCCTGATATTAAAAATAATAATGCCTTCGATATTTTTCAGCCGCGATTGAGTACTGCCAAGCGAAACGAGATTCAAAATTACATCAACGAACTGAACACGTTTTTCGTTTTCGCGGAAATTATAAACCCCGATTACGAAGAAGTTGAGGTTACGCTCGGTGTGAAATTCAACACAGGTTTCGACGAAAATTTCTATACAAAACAAATTGAGGAAGACATCAAAAAATACCTTTCTCCGTGGGCATATTCTGAAACTTCAGCATTAAACTTTGGAGTGGCTTTTCACAAAAATAAACTCATATCCTATCTGGAAAATCAACCGTATGTTGACTTTTTGGAAGGTGTAATTGTGAAACACAGAACCTCTGAAACTTCAGCATATATTGAAAAAACGAACGTGATTCCATCGAGTCCGAAAGCAATTTTGGTCTCGGCAAAAAAGCATTTTATAACCGCCGTGCAATCAAAATGCAGTGAACAAACCCCTAAAAAACCAACCGTATGTCTTCCGTAAAAACATACAGCACCATTGCGAAGGATACTTCCTCTCAGGATGATCTTGACTTCGAATTCCTTCGAAAAAAGGGAATTGAGTACATTGAGGCTTTGGGCAGCGGTTTGTGGACGGACTACAACGCCCACGACCCGGGAATCACGACTTTGGAGGTTTTGTGCTACGCGATTACCGATTTGGGCGCGCGGCTTTCCCTTCCGTTGGAGAATATTTTGGCAGAGGAAAACAATCCGAGTTTTTTAAATGAGCAATTTCTGACAGCCGAAAATGCACTGCCCATAAAACCAATAACCGCGCTGGATTACCGAAAATTGTTTATCGACATTGAGGGCGTGAAAAATGCCTGGCTGAAAAAACACGAAAAGAAAGTATATGCCAATTGCAAGGAAAACAAGCTTTCCTACAAACCTTTCGAAATAAAGGAAAAGTATAAAAAGAAATTTGTTTTAAACGGATTGTACGATGTTTTGGTGGAATTGGATGAATTGGATCTTGAAATTTTCAACACCGAAGCCAAACAAAAGAAGGAAATAAAAAGACTAAAAGATGAAGTGCGCACTGTTTATCACGCACACCGAAATCTTTGCGAAGATGTAATTGAAATCGAGGAAGTTGAAAACCATCCGGTAGCTGTTTGCACAATCGTGGAACTGAAACCCGAAGCCGACGAAGACAAAGTGCACGCAGAGATTCTTTATACAATTGACGAATATCTGTCGCCTTCCCTCCGCTTCTACTCTTTAAAGGAAATGCTGGAAAAAGGCTATGCCCCGGATGAAATCTTTAACGGACCGCTTTTGAAAAATGGATTTATTGACAATTCAGAACTTCGAAAAACAGAACTTCGAAAAGAGGTGCGATTGACCGACTTAATTGATCTAATCCAAAAAATTGAAGGCGTTGATGTTATCCGCGACATCACTATCAACAATTGCGATGGCAAACCCGAAACCAAAAAAATCTGGAATCTCTGCATTCCCGAAGGAAAAAAGCCGAAACGCTGCGATAAAAGTTCGTTCAGTTATTACAAAGGATTTCTTCCGCTGAACATAAACAAAAAAGCGGTTGCCGATTATTTGGAAGCGATTTATGATGAAATCGAAGCCAATATTCTCGACACCGCTTCGCAGAAAAAATCGTTGGAACTGCCCGTTGGACGGTTTTCCGATGTTGGCAATTACAGTACGATACAAAACGATTTTCCAGAAGTTTATGGCGTTGGGGAATTGGGCGTAAAAAGCACGGCAACCATTGCAGACCGCGCAAAAGTGAAACAACTGAAAGCATATCTGCTCTTTTTTGACCAGATTTTCGCAAGCTATTTTGCACATCTAAAAAATGTAAAGGATATTTTTTCAATCAACGGCGAACTGGACAAAAGTTATTTCACGCAGATGGTTGAAAACGTAAAAGACCTTTCAGAATTGGTCTCTGCCAATTATTCTTCCGATGATAACATTACTGATATTTTGTTCTCCGACCTTGACGATAAAGTTGCGCGCAGGAACCAAATGCTCGATCATTTGCTTTCACGTTTTGCGGAAAGTTTCAGCGAGTACGCTTTTTTGATGAAGCAACTTTACGGCAGCAATACCGACGCTGCGGTTATCAAAACCAAGGAGGGTTTTCTTCAACAATACGGAATGATTGGCTGTGAACGACCTTTGAGTTTCAATTATTTTGAACAGAAAGCCGAAGATTTGTGGGACACCGGCAATGTTTCGGCATTCCAAAAACGCATCGCACTTTTAAGCGGCAACCCAAATTATTTCCGTAGAAATTTCTCTGACGACCCGTTGGAAATTTACGAGGAAATTGACACCGACGGCATCATTGAATATCGTTTCCGTTTCCGAAGCAAAAACAAGGAAATTCTTTCTTCCTCCAGCAAGCATTACCACAATTTGACTTCGCTTTATAAGGAAATTTTAGACGTGAAAAATTACGGCCGCTTTGCGGAAAACTATGAAATAAAAGTGAATACCGCCGGAAAGTTTTACTTCAACCTTACCAATCCGAACATTCCCGATACAACCGATGAAGGCCACGTGATAGCCCGAAGGATTTCGAATTTTTCAACACAATCGACCGCCGAAAATGCAATTGCTAAAACCGTTGAATTTGTAAACACCCTCGATTTCAACGAAGGAATGTACGTTATTGAGCATATTCTGCTTCGCCCCGACGTAACAAAAGACACCGCTCCCGAAAATACTTTTTTACCGATTTGTACCGACAATTGCGAGGGTTGCGAAGGCATTGACCCCTACTCTTTCCGGGTTTCCATCGTTTTGCCGGGATGGACGGAACGCTACAGCAATGTAGATTTCCGAAGGTTTTTGGAAGAACTGATTCAAAAGGAATTGCCTTCGCATATTTTGGCAAAAATCTGTTGGATTGGTTACCCAAAAAGTTACGATACCAAGGGCGAGGAAAATGAAATGGTGGAACTGGAAGAAGCCTACAAAGCCTGGCTATTGGCAAAAACCGATATGGGCCAAAAACAACCGACCACAAAATTGAAAAGGCATATCAAAATTATGAGCACATTGCACACCATTTACACGCAGGGAACGCTTCACGATTGTGATGATGACGAAGAACAACAAGATATTATCCTGGGCAAGACCAACCTGGGCAAACTTTAAAATACCAAAGTTATGGGCACTAAATTAATGGAAATTACTCCACAGTACCGCTCCTTCGTGGACGACCAAGTACTGACCTCCGGGCAGTTGAACGAATTTATAGAATATTTTGAGGACCAAGACCGCTTGACGCGCGTATGCCTGGTGGGCGTTGGCGTCGCGTGCGGATTTAAGGTTTCGGTAAACAACCAAAATTCGCTTGTAACCGTAACGCAGGGCTGCGGTGTTACGACCGATGGTGATTTGCTGAAACTTCAAAAAAGTATCAAAAACTCTTCCGTTACCTCCATTGTTTTGGAAAGTATCAAATATTCGCATTTTCGCGATTTTGACGATGATAAGGCTAAGTACAAACACTTCAGAAACGGCAATGCAACGATTGATTTATGGGAGTTGATTCCGCAGGAAAAGGTAGATTTGGAAGCCGGTCATCTTCCCATAAATTCTCAATTGCTCAATGGAAAAGTTGTCGTACTGTATTTGGAAAGTTTTCCGAAAGAAGCAGACATCTGTACCACCACAAATTGCGACAATCAAGGGCAGCTAAATATCCAAAATCTTCGGGTGTTATTGATTGACCGGGAAGATGTTGAAAATATAGTAAATGCAAAGGATGCCATTTTTACGAAGCACAACGTTTACGAGGCTTTTACAAACCTTCCGCAAACCGCTGTTCCGAAGGTAATTTTAAACGATGGCAATGCAACTTCATATACAAAATTGGCCGCAGCTTATAAAGCTGCAATTACAACTTCAAAAAACGGTTTGCACTCCGCGTTTCAGCAATTGTTCCAAGGTTTTTCCGACGTTTTGGATATAAAGGACGGGACATCGAACACGATGTTGAACCAGATAAATAATTTGGATGATTTCAGTACCAATGAAAAGGTCCAATACCGCTATGATTTGGTACGCGATTTAAGCGATACCTATAATGAACTGGCAGAGATTCTTTTAAAACTGAAAACCGAATGTTGTCCAAATATTGAGGCATTTCCGAAGCATTTGTTGCTTGGCACGCTTTCTTCAGAAGAGGTTTATCCTGAATTGCGCCACGATTTTTACCATTCGCCAACAAACAATGAATACGCCAAATATCTAAAAATGGCGAAAAGTTTGGTTCAGCGCGTGGTTTTGGTTTTGGACAATTTCAATCTTTCCGATGAAAGACAGATTGCAATTACGCCTTCAAAAACTTGCGGAAATTTGGGCGAAAAAGCCATCCCCGTTTATTACGAAGTTGATGCTGAAATGCTCACCGCTTGGGATTTCAACAAAACCGAAAATTACAAACAGCGGTTCAACGTAAGCTTTCACAAAGAAAATCTCGCGCCGAACAGTTGGGTGCAAAATCCATTGCAATTTGAGTTGGATTGCAACGATTTTTACAGGATTGAAGGGCATTTTGGGCATCCCGCACAGGACAGCCGCAATGCAATAAATAATTTGAAGAATGACTACGCTTTGGATTTTGACTGTTTGCTTTTCGACCTTCAAAAAGATGCGCAGGCCTTTACTTCTTTTTTAAGGGAAAACCCTTCAATTGCCCATAAAGCGGGAGTTCCAAAAGGCGGAACCTTCGTTTTGGTTTCCGAAAGGGAAAATGTGGTGGCCGATTTTTGTATTTCGAATAAAATCAGCACTGCTTCAGACGGTTGCTGCTCTTTGATGGAATGTACCTATCCGTGGATCAGCTCGCTAAAATATATGAACAACCTTTCACGAAGTTTGAAAGGAACACAGAGCCGCAATAAACCGATGCCGCAAAATTATGTGCTGCAGGTTATTGAATACAGGATTAATGGCGAACCGCTAATTAATAGAACGACCACCATTTCAATTCCTTTAAAGGAAATATTTTTAAGAAGGATACACGCGGTAACCGAAGCGTTAAATAAAAAATTTGACAAAGGTGTGGTTTTCGACTTTAACGAAAGCCAGAAAAGGCTGGTCATTACGCGTGCGAAGGAAGACACATTTACCATACGTCTGCGGGAGATTTCACAGGCAAACAACAACGCCATTTATACATACAGCAACAACGGAATGTTCCGAAACAATCGTGTTTTCAGGCCTGATGCGATGCGTTGCCGTGATTTGAGAAGTTACCGCGAGGCTTTCTATCAAAAACTGCATGCCCAGATTGCGCCCGTGAACAAGGATGATGATTACGGAACTTATGATGAAAAGTGGGCAAAATGGAGCAAACTCACTGAGCGATTGGTTACCAATCCTATAATAATTGAAGCAGGATTGACCCGAATGGTTACCTCTTCAGCACAGCTGCCACAAGAGATTAGAACCATAATCGGCAACTTAAAACGCGATTTGAACCAGGCGGCTGGAACTGGTGTCAATCTGCAGTTCCGATTGGACGGCGATTGGGTAAACGGCACTTGGGTAAACAAATTTATGCTCGACCACCACAGACGAAACAAGAAAAACACCCACGATGATATTGTGCTGTTCGTGAACCTGCGGAAATATCTTCACAATGAAACGGGCGTCACAAAACTCTCCATTTACATAACAAATTTTGAATACTCAAGCGTTCTGGATGCTGCAATGGCAAAATACAAAACAGTGGCAGATTTCTATTTTGGAACGCCAACGGGCGAAAATGCGATAAGAATATGAGAAGTTTAGCTGAAAATAGCGTAAAAAAAGAAGGGTATCAGTCGGTAAAATTGTACAATCCGAATGATACCCTTATGGGTCTAAACACTAAAGAACTAGCACTACAAGTAAGACAAAAGACCGACGAAAGTAAACCTAACGAACAAACTAAAGTACAAACTATAAAAGAACTTGAACTAAACTGCACACAACCCAGTAATTCATCTCTGAATCGAGTAGTAAATATAAGTCTAAAAAACTAAACAACAAATGGTTGCGCCAAAAAATATCATAAAAAAAGTACAAATTGGGGTAAATACCCCTTCACTTGCCCATGGTATGCAATTAAAAGATGGATTGGGCGATTTTTTTAAAGAAGAAATTCTTCCTGAAATAGACAGTTATTTCAATTCGCTTCAAAAAAACAATCCAAAAATTATTCGAATTGAAAATATTTCCTTGGAAATCTCTATTAAAGAAAAAGATCCTTTGAAAGACCTCAAAAGATTAATTATCAAAGAATTAAAAAGAACGATTAATAAAGAAAATATTTTAAGCTCGGAGTGGAATGATTTTAAAACCACGTCGCCTGCGCAAAACGAGGCCGAATCATTTCTTCATTTTCTAAAAACAGGAACACTGCCGTGGTGGTTTGATCAAAAACCGGATATGTGGAAAGGTTTTTTTGAGGAAACAATTTCCAAAAGTGAAACATTAAAAGAACTGAAAAACCTTCTTTCAAAAGCAACGATTCGGAAGCGATTGATTTATCAATTTGATGACAATCAGTTATTTAAAATAGTAAATTCTTATTTAGAAAAAACCGAATTAGTTGATTGGCAAAACAAGGTTCCCAAAAAATTCAGAACCCAATTTTGGGAAGCTGTGCTTTTGTATTCAATTCATAAAAACGCCGAAGAAGTTGAAACAATATTTCAAAATATTCCCGCCAAAGAAGTCTCAAAATTGCTACAAATTTCAAAGGAAAGTTTCGGTTTGGATATTTCTTTGAACACTAAAAATATTCAAAAGGAAACTGCTGAAAGAGAAGTTTCCCTTAAAACAGAAAAGAGCCAAAAAGAGATAGACATTACTGACGCTGAAGAAGAAGCTGAAACAAATAAGGATGGTATTTTGGTACAAAATGCCGGATTGATTTTACTGCATCCCTTCCTAAAAATGTTTTTTGAAAAAATGGATTTTATTTCGGAAAAGACTATCAAACCTGAAAAAATGGACGAAGCCATCCACGCGCTCCACTATTTGGCAACGGGAAAGGAACAGGCGTATGAGTACGAACTTGTTTTTGAGAAATTTCTTTGCAATGTTCCTCTAAACCATCCAATTAACCGTCATATTTTGTTGACAAAGGAGCAAAAAATGGCCTGTGAGATATTGCTGGAGGCCGTGCTTGGCCATTGGACGGCACTGAAAAGCAATTCCACCGCAATTCTTCAAAACGAATTTTTGCAACGGGAAGGCAAACTCACGGTTTCAGCAGAAAAACAACAGCTTTATATTCAACGCAAAACCCAGGATATTCTTTTGGACAAACTGCCGTGGAATGTGCATTTGATCAAAATTCCGTGGAAGGAAAAAATCCTGTTTGTGGATTGGTAAAATTATGAGAGCTTTTTCAATAAATAGCGCCCAAAACGGAAAACCAAATTCCTTGCAGCCCACAAAAGGCAATACGCCTTTTTTTGCGGCACAGGCCAAGCTATCTGTGGGAAAAGCCGACGATGCTTATGAAAAAGAAGCCGATTCCGTAGCCGATAAAGTGGTGCAGCGCATGGAAAATGGTGCCTTCCGTGCTTCGGAAACTTTTTTTCCACCAGCAACAATTCAGAAAAAAACCGAGGAAGAAAATACGGAAATCCAACAAAAGCCACTTTCCGATTCCATAACCCCATTGGTCCAATTGAAGAGCGTTGAAGACGAACAAATCCAAGAAAAATGTGAGGAATTTGAAAAGGAGGCCGGTATTTCAAAAGCCTCTGAAAATGGGATTCCCAAAATCCAAAAAAAATGTGAAGCCTGCGAACAGAAAGAAGAAAGCATTCAAAAAAAATCCTCCAAAAGCAGCGCTGCTTCAACGTCAAGTATTGAAAATACTTTAAAAAGTACAAAAGGCAGTGGAACTCCCCTTCCCAAAAATTCAAAAGCACAATTGGAGAAAAGTTTTGGAGCAGATTTCGGCAATGTCCGCATTCACAGCAACAGTACTTCGGTACAAATGAGCCGTGCTTTGGGAGCGCAGGCGTTTACAAATGGCAACGATATTTATTTCAATTCCGGGAAATTCAATCCTTCCACAAAATCTGGAAAACACTTGTTGGCGCACGAGCTTACGCATGTAATTCAGCAAAATAAAGGCATTCACAATAATATTCAGCGGGCCTGCGAAAATAGTCCTACAACAATTCCCTCAACGGGTATGAACGGATGTTCTACCGAAACATCACGCCCAACCCACCAAAACACTGAAATAAATTATGTGGTCGGAAACTGGGCCATAGACGCCCAAAGCAAAGCAGCGCTTTCAGCAATTGCGGCAAAGTGGCACGCCGACGCACGCAATGACACTGTACGCATTGATGGCTTTGCGAGCTGTGATGGAGCGGCTTCAACCAATTGGCGTCTTTCCTGCGATCGCGCAAATGCAGTGGAAAACGAACTGAAAAACCCTAGCGATGGAAGTCCCGGTATTCTTTCAACCGCAACCTTTAACAAATTTGCACACGGGGAAACGGAGGAATTTTCGGCCATAGATTCAACCCAAAACCGAAAAAGCCTAGTAACACTTCAGCCAACCGCGGGTGCGCTCCCGGCCGTAATGCCAACAGCGGGACCAAACGATTTTCAGATTACGAGAATACCTGCTTCTTCGCAGGACAAGATTTTTTTCGCAGCGGGAAGTGCCATTCTTACTCCAGGTGGAATT
>Ga0209344_10002159_pt1 | contig 22843 bp, 19 predicted proteins | sample Cruoilmetagenom6_FD_187293 | JGI IMG/M metagenome (GOLD analysis project Ga0209344, IMG submission 187293) | Oil polluted marine microbial communities from Coal Oil Point, Santa Barbara, California, USA - Santa Barbara Oil Seep Sample 6 (SPAdes)... | ecosystem: Environmental > Aquatic > Marine... | reverse complement strand
TCTTTGCGAAAGCTGAGAGCAATAAGTAAAACTACAGGTACCAATAGCGCAACACGCATAAGTTTGGTCATCGTGGCGATGTTAAGTGCTTCATCAGAGATAGTTGCTCCCGCACCGATTACTTGGGCAACGTCATGGATGGTCGCTCCAAAGAACAGTCCAGCCTCAAGGTCATTCATTTCAATGGCTTGCGTGATCAAGGGATAGAGTATCATGGCGAGAGTAGATAGCGTGGTGACAGCGACAACGGTGAAAACGGTATCGCGCTCTTGCTTGTCAGTAGTAGGCAACACAGCAGAGATCGCCATAGCAGCTGAAGCACCGCATATAGCAACTGCGCCGCCAGTGAGTGTGCCAAACCGGTATTTATAACCCATCATGCGGGCAATTATCATGCCGATACCAATTGTTGTAATCACACCTATAATGACCAGTGCCACTGGCTTCCAGCCAAATGCTGTAAGGTCTGAAAAGGCGATACGTACACCGAGTAGTGCGATGCCAATACGAAGAATTTTGGTAGCTGTATAGTCGATACCTGGGCGAACAACATTATCTTCGCTCAAAAAATTAAGCGCCATACCGAGCAGCAAGGCGAAAAGCATGGTCGGTGCGCCATAGTGTTCACCGAGAAATTTAGCAGCAAAAGCAACAATAAAGGCGATGACAATGCCAGGCCCATATTTGCTAAAACTATTTTTTATCTTTTCCATTAACTAAACCCATTATCTATATATAAAATAAGCACATTATGCCAAATAATATCACCGCTGATAAGATGCCAGCGACGACATCATCCACCATGACGCCCATGGCGCCTGGAATGTTTTCGTCTAACCAATTAATAGGATATGGTTTTGCTATATCCAGCAGGCGGAAAATCAAGAAGCCACCAAGTAACCAAAGCCAAGGGTAATCAACGATATGCCAGTCATTAGCTAGTGGGACAATGCATAACCACATGCCAGCAAACTCATCAATGACGATCATACCGCTATCATGCTGTCCAGTTTTGGATTCCCAAGTATCCGAAGCCCAAATACCAACAGCAAAGGTAATAAGCACAAGGCCCATAAGTATGACGACAGGATGGCTAGGCTCGCAGGATAGGAAAAACCATGCGGCGATAGCTGCTACGGCTGAACCCCAAGTGCCGGGTGCGGGTTGCAGCAAGCCAGAGCCGAAGCCTGTTGCGAGCCAAAAGGCGGGATGCGTGAGGCGGTTTTTCCAACTGACCGGTCCTGAGCTGATAAAACTAGGCATTATCATTACCTGACGGCAGTGAAACTGTGGCTATGGCTTGCGCCGCTATGCCTTCGCCGCGCCCTGTGAACCCTAGCTTCTCGGTCGTGGTGGCTTTCACGCTAATGCGGGTAGGGCTGATATCCATAATTTTAGCTAAGCTTTCGCGCATAACCTGCTGATGTGGCGCAATTTTAGGTGATTCACAAATGATAGTTACATCTACGTTCATGATGCGACCACCTTGTTTTTTTATAGTGTCTGCAGCGTGTTTCAGGAATATATCCGACGCAGCGCCCTTCCATTTTTCCTCACTTGGGGGAAAATGCACCCCGATATCACCTGCACCGACAGAGCCGTAAAGCGCATCGGTAAGGGCATGCATCGCAACATCGGCATCACTATGGCCTTTAAGCGATTGGCTGTGCGGAATTTTTATACCACATAGCCACACATGATCACCATCTTCAAAGCGATGCACATCAAAGCCTTGGCCCGTTCTTATATCGCACTGTGCGCCCATAAGTATTTCTTCAGCCTTTTCAAAGTCATGTGGCAAAGTCAGCTTTATATTTGCTTCGTCGCCTTGACATATTTTGATCGTTATACCTGCTTTTTCAGCAATTGCCACGTCATCGGTTAAATCAAGCCCAACAGCGCTGACGTGCGCTGCATAAATATCTGCATACGCGAAGCCTTGCGGCGTTTGTGCACGGTAAAGATTGCTGCGATCAACTGTGTTTGTAACCGTCTCATCATCCACATATTTAAGGGTATCAACAACGGGAAGGGCAGGCAGTGCGCCTATAGCACCTTCATCAAGTGTCTTGAATATGCTGTCTAATAAAGCTGCAGAGACAAACGGACGGGCTGCATCATGGATGAGCACAATGTCTGGTGCGCTAGCTTGCAACGCTTCAAGGCCATTAAACACAGATTGTTGACGGCTATCACCGCCATCCACAGGTTCAGCAAGCTTGAGGCCAGATATGGCAGCGTCGTAATAAACGCGGTCATCCGGATTTATTACGGTGATAACATCGTTAATAGCGTCGTGAGACAGCAGGGCATCCAGCGTGTGTCGTAAGACCATTTTACCTGCAAGTGTACGATATTGCTTAGCGATATCACCGCCCGCACGTACTCCGCGCCCTGCGGCTACCAAAATGACAGCAACCTTACTTTTCGTCATAACCCTGTGGTCCCTTACCCTAATCCCGCTGAATTAATCAAACTCCTACTGGCTTTTTATATTGTTTTCTGGCATAGGTGTGCCTAAATTTTAGGCAATGTAAAAATAAAATGAAAATAGGATGCGCTTGTGTCTCTTAATATCGGTCCAGTAGTTGTTGATGATCCTGTCATTTTGGCACCCATGTCTGGGGTGACGGATATGCCGTTTCGCCGCCTAGTAAAAGGCTTTGGAGCGGGGCTAGTTGTGTCTGAAATGATCGCCTCAGAGGCTATGATACGTGCCCATAAACGTGCTCATAAAATGGCCAGTAACTGCGATGATGAGTTTCCAATGTCCGTGCAATTGGCTGGTTGCAGAGCAGAATCAATGGCAGAAGCCGCTAGACTTAACGAAGACCGAGGTGCTGCTATCATCGATATTAACATGGGTTGCCCAGTTAAAAAGGTAGTGAACGGCCATGCTGGTTCGGCGTTGATGCGCGACTTAGATGTTGCTGGTGAGCTAATAGTTGCAACAGTAAATGCAGTTAGCCTGCCTGTGACCCTTAAGATGCGTCTTGGTTGGGACGATGATACACATAATGCCGCTGAGCTTTCTAAAATAGCAGAGCAAGCAGGCATTAAGCTGATAACGGTACATGGTCGCACGCGCTGCCAAATGTATAAGGGCCACTCTGATTGGCGCGCGATAAAAAAAGTAAAAGATGCGGTAAGCGTCCCAGTGATAGCCAACGGTGATATCAATAATTTTGATGATGTGGATGCATCACTAGCGCAGTCAGATGCTGACGGTGTGATGATAGGGCGTGGAACCTACGGTAAACCGTGGCTTGTTGCACAGATTATGCATTACCTGAGAACGGGTGAGCGCATTGATGAGCCAAGCCTTCAGGTGCAGATGGATACGGTCTTAGAGCACTACGAAGAGATGATGCATCATTATGGTCGTGAAGCGGGAGTGAAGATCGCTCGCAAACATATAGGATGGTACACTAAAGGTTTGCATGGGTCTGCTGAATTCCGCCATATGATCAACCGTGTTGATGAGCCTGATGTTGTAATCAAAGAACTAAAAGAATTTTACCAACCTCTTGTGGATTATCGGGCGGCTGGATGACGCGGACCAAGCCCATATCACCCAACAGGCGCACAAGCGTTGATACAGAGTCTATAGTAGCTGCGCTTCCTATTGGGCTTTTGGTCGTTGATGAGCATGGTATAGTGCTGACCACAGGCGGTATCGCTGAAAACCTACTTCAAATGAGTAGAAGTTCTATAGAGGGTAAATCACTTGCACAGATATTTGGAGAAAATAGCCCGCTAGTTGGGCTAATGAAGAAGGCTGGCGCTAACCTTAATACGGTTATGGAACATGACATGCGCCTTTGTGCACGCAAAGACAACACGATGATAGTCGACGGACAGGTGACACCGCTTTTAGATACTAGTGAAGGGTTTCTTATAACGCTCCAGTCGCGGCAAATCCCTAACATTGTTGGTCAACAAGACAGCGTGAAAGCCGCTTCTAAGTCTGTTTCTGGCTTAGCTGCGATGCTAGCGCATGAGATAAAAAATCCGCTTTCCGGTATCAGGGGAGCGGCTCAGTTACTGGTGCGTCGCGCAGCGGAAGATGAAAAGAAGTTTCCAAAATTGATTTGTCGTGAAGTGGACCGTATTAGCGGCCTTGTGAATGATCTTGAAGCTTTCACTGACCCTAAGCCACATGCAACACAAGCTGTAAATATCCATGAGGTGCTTAATCACGTTAGTGATGTGGCAAAGGCGGGCTTTGCATCCCAAATAGCGCTGAAGGCTATTTATGACCCGTCTCTACCCGTTCTAGCGGGCAATTATGATCGTTTGGTGCAGGTCTTTCTGAATTTAGTGAAGAACGGCGCTGAAGCGATAGGGGATAGAGAAGGTGGGGAGCTTAAGCTCACCACAGCATACCGCAGTGGCCTTTGGGTTGGTGGTGAGGGTGAGAAACGCCGCAAGCTACCATTTGAAATAACGGTAGAAGATAATGGCGGAGGTATCCCGCTTGATATCATAGACCATCTGTTTGAACCGTTTGTAACGGGTCATGAGGGCGGTACAGGACTAGGTCTTGCTCTAGTCGCGCACTTTGTGGCGGATATGGACGGAACAATTGAGTGTGAGAACTCGGATGAGGGCGCTATCTTTAAGGTACACTTGCCAGCGTATGTAGAGCCACCACTAGAAAAGCCAACACCAGAAAACCAAAAGCAGAAGAGAATGAAACATGACTGATAGTTATAGCATCCTACTTGCTGATGATGATGAGGCGATCCGCCTTGTTCTTAAAGAAACCTTCGCTGATGAGGGTTGGAATGTCATTGAGGCAGACGATGTGACATCGCTCAGGCGTCTAGTGGCCTCTGGCGAGGGTGACATATTACTTACAGACGTGTTGATGCCTGGCGGTAGTGGTCTCGACATGATCCCTGAAATTAAAGAACTACGTCCAGACATGCCCGTTGTTGTTATGTCTGCGCAGAATACACTAGGCACAGCAGTGAGAGCCAGCAACGAAGGTGCTTTTGACTATTTACCAAAGCCATTTGACTTGGATGAAATGGTCGCGGTGATGGAGAAAGCCCTCAAACGAGCGAACCGTCAACCCGCTAGCGCCCCTGCTTCTAATGAGAGTAAAGACAAAGTAGAGCTGATTGGGCGCTCACCAGTGATGCAGGACCTTTACCGCACTATTGCGCGAGTTGTGCCAACAAATTTAACGGTACTGATCCACGGCGAATCTGGAACAGGTAAAGAGCTTGTAGCCCAAGCGTTGCACCAGCACGGCAGCCGTAAAGACAAGCCTTTCGTAGCGGTTAATATGGCAGCTATACCTCGAGAACTCATCGAAAGTGAGCTTTTCGGCCATGAGCGAGGCGCCTTCACCGGCGCGGCTACCAGCGAAAAAGGGCGCTTTGGACAGGCCAAGGGCGGCACGCTATTTCTTGATGAAATTGGTGATATGCCATTTGAAGCACAAACAAGGTTGCTCAGAGTTCTTCAAGAAGGTGAGTATCACGCAGTGGGTGGGCGCACTCTGATGAAAGCGGATGTGCGGATTATTGCAGCGACCCACCAAGACTTACCCTTGTTGGTAAAGGAAAAAAAGTTTCGTCAAGATCTCTATTACCGCTTGAACGTGGTACCGCTTATGGTGCCAGCACTCAGGGACCGTCTTGAAGATATTTCTGACCTTGCAAAACACTTTATGCGCCTTGCCGCGAAAGATGGATTGGGGTCAAAAGAACTTGATAAGGGCGCGATTGAAGCGCTTCTAGCTTATAATTGGCCCGGCAACGTTCGTGAACTAGAAAACCTGCTAAGCCGAGCGGCCGCGCTTTATAGTGAGGACCGTCTGACATCAGGTATCATTAAGGCCGAACTTTCTCGCAACCAACTAGATGATAGTCATATGGCGGTCAGCACATCTGGCATGGGGGATAACATTCAAGCAGCGATGAAATATCATCTGGATAGGTATTTCGATGCCCACGGTGATAAGTTACCACCTAACGGCCTTTATCATCGTGTTCTCAGAGAAATTGAGCGCCCACTAATTGAAAAAGTTATGCGCGCAACTAATGCTAATCAACTGCGCGCTGCCGAAGTACTGGGACTTAATCGCAACACTTTGCGCAAGAAAATCAGAGAACTAGGTATTAATGTCCCTAGAATGCCAAGCGAGTAGCTATATAACTAACTGTAATAAATAGTAAAATAAACACTAATTTATCGTGTACGATTTTGCTGGCACATCTGTTGCATATATGTCTCAATACGCGCTATGACGACATCGAATGATGACAATATGAAGCAAGACCTTGAGCCTCCGCAGCTCTTTAATGAACCAAACCGTTTAGTGAAACGAGGATGGGCTAGGTTTTTGTTGTTTTCCCGCAAGGTTAATCTTTCCAGTAAGCTGGAAGTAATCTTCACTGTTCTTGCTTTGGTTTCTATTGGCTTCACTTATAATGCAATTTCTAAAGATGCAGGGCCGATATCCGCGCTTGAGGACAAAAATGTTCGCGCCTTTATGATCATCAATATGGTGATGATCCTATTCTTGATTTTCTCAATTTCACGCAGAATTATTAAAATCTATACAGCACGTAAAAGCGATAGTGCTGGCTCTCGGTTACATGCACGCTTCGTGGGGTCTTTCTCGTTAATCGCAATTATTCCTGCGATTGTGATGGGTATTTTTTCTTCGTTCTTCCTGGAAACTCAAATCCAAAACTGGTTCTCCGATAATATTCGTCAGTCTGTTAACGGCTCTTTTGAGGTTGCTGAGCGTTACATGGCGGAACATGAAGAGGAAATCCTTAGCGATTTAACCTCGATTGACCTGCAAACGCGGACCTTAACGGTCTTCCAGTATGAAAACCCAATTTTCATGGATAGTGTCTTAAGACGTTTGGTAAATAGCCGCAATTTAGATGAGGCACTCATTATTCAGCCTGGCTTTGATGCTGATGGCAAAGTTTTGGAGGAAAATGTCCAAATATTTGCCCGGGCCAGTTCTAGTCCTGACCTGATGATGCAACGCATTCCCGCGTCTTTGATCGAGCAATTGCCTGATCAAGGTGCGCTCATAGAGCAATTTGTAACCGATAACTTGATGATTGGTGTAACGCGGCTGGAGAGCTACACACAACCTACCTACGTTATTGTCACCCGTTTGCTTGACCAAAAAGTGGTGCAGTTTTTAGAGGATACGCTGCTTGCATCACAAGAGTACGCTAGTTTAGAGAGCCAAAGCTCCGATATTTTAACACAGTTTACGTTGTTCTTTATAATCATCGCATTGCTTTTGCTTCTTATCGCAATATGGGTGGGCTTGAGCTTCGCAACCCGTTTGGTGAACCCTCTTTCTAATCTTGTGAGTGCTGCTGAGAGGGTATCTCTGGGAGATTATGCCGCCAAGGTGAAACCTGGTATAGCCTCAGATGAGGTCGCAAAGCTTGGGCGTGTATTTAACCGCATGACCGATGACCTGTCACAACAACAACAAACTCTTCAAACAATGAACACTGACCTTGAAACCCGTCGTCGCTTCCTTGAAGAAGTGTTGGAAGGTGTGTCTGCTGGTGTCATCGGCGTAGCGGAGGAGGGCAAGATATATCTACCAAATCGCTCGGCTTGTGCTTTGCTTGGTCGTACTACAGAAGAACTAGTAGGGCAGTCCATTTATTCTGCCGTACCAGAGATGAAAGTCCTTTTGGAACACGCAGCCGTCGTTGAAGCTGGCATGGCGCAGGGGCAAGTTACTGTCGAAGTAAAAGGCGAGAGCCGAACATTATTAGTGCGCGTAGCAGAAGAACGCGAAGGCGACCAATCCACGGGTATGGTGATCACCTTTGATGATCTAACCGAACAGTTGGCTGACCAACGCACAGCTGCTTGGGCTGATGTGGCGCGTCGAATTGCACATGAAATTAAGAACCCACTGACACCTATTCAATTATCTGCTGAACGCTTAAAGCGGAAGTATATGAAGGAAATTGAGACGGACCCAGCGGTTTTCAGCCAATGTACGGATACTATAATTCGCCAAGTGGGTGACTTACGTAAAATGGTGGATGAGTTTTCATCTTTTGCACGTATGCCTGTGCCGCGTTTCCAAGAAACTGATTTGGTTGATGTGGTGCGTCGTGCGGTATTCTTGCAAGATGTTGCGCATGCTGATCTATTGTTCACTGTTAACGTTGATGACAAGATCCAAGCCATTCCAATGGATGAACGCTTAATGGGTCAAGCGGTGACTAATCTTATTAAAAATGCAACGGAATCCATTGAAACAAGGCTCTCAGGCGCTAGCAAAAAGGACAAGTCACTGGCCAGTAATCAGGGTAAAATCTCTGTGTCTATTGAACAAAATGAAGATAACACAGTCCTTTTCATAACTGATAACGGCATTGGCCTGCCGCAAGAGAACCCAGACAAGTTGCTTGAGCCTTATGTCACAACGCGGGCAAAGGGTACGGGGCTGGGCCTGGCTATTGTGCGTAAGATTATTGAGGACCATGGTGGACGTATCACTTTATCTAATAATGATGAATTTGGTGCGAATGCACGTATTGTAATTTCTCACACTATGCTTGAGAAAAAACGCTTAAGCTTTTCAAATACAAAGGAAACACACGCAGCAGAGTAAGCTGCTATTGGATTAATTAGTATGGCTGTAGATATTTTAATTGTTGATGATGAGGCGGATATTCGGGACTTGGTCGCGGGTATCCTAGAGGATGAAGGTTTTGAAACCCGAACAGCGCACGACAGCGACAGTGCGTTAGCGGCTATTGAGCAACGTTTGCCCTCGCTTCTTGTATTGGATATTTGGCTGCAAGGCAGTAAATTAGACGGCCTTGAGGTGTTAGAGTGGGTGCGCCAGCGTCATCGTGACTTACCAGTGATTGTTATCAGCGGCCACGCTAACGTGGAGACCGCTGTGGCTGCTATCAAAAAGGGTGCGTATGACTTTATAGAAAAGCCTTTTAAAGCGGATCACCTTATCTTGACAGTTGAGCGGGCAACCCAAGCTGAACGACTACGTACTGAAAACATTGAACTTCGTAAAAAAGCAGGCTTGGTCGATGAGGTTATTGGTCGTTCGCAAACTATAAATACAGTACGGCAAACTATTGAGCGCGTAGCTGGAACCAACTCACGGATCATGATTTTTGGGCCTCCTGGATCTGGAAAAGAGGTTGTGGCGCGCATCATTCACCGCCAGTCACCAAGGGCTCAAGGAGCGTTTGTGGTTATGAGCGCGGCAACTATGGAGGCTGAGCAAATTGACCATGAACTGTTTGGTATTGAGCAAAATGGCGGCGTGATCAAAACAGGCCTATTCGAGAAGGCCCATGGTGGTACACTTTACATTGATGAATTGGCTGATTTACCCCTGTCTACACAGGCAAAAGTCTTGCGTATTCTTACTGAGCGCGTTTTTGAGCGCGTAGGTGGCAGCACAGCAGTAAAAGTTGATGTGCGGGTTATTAGCACCTCGGGACGTGACCTCGCAGTTGAAATGCGAGAAGGGCGCTTTAGAGAAGACATTTATCATCGCCTGAACGTTGTGCCTATTAATATGCCTGCGCTTTCAGAGCGCAGAGAGGATATTCCGCTTCTTGTAGTATCATTTGCAACCAACAGTGCTCTTGCTAACGGATTACAAAATCGAGTTTTTGAAGAGGAAGCAGTTGCGGCTCTTCAAGCTTATAATTGGCCTGGTAACGTTCGCCAACTCAAGAACACTATCGAGCGTGTGGTTATAATGGCCTCACGTGATGAGCAGGGAGCTATTACGGTTAACGATTTACCAGATGAGATTCTCGGCAAAGGCCCTGATATGCTTCACTCTGGTAGTGAAGTGAGTTATATGTCCACACCACTCCGCCAAGCACGCGAATCTTTCGAGCGTGAGTATCTACGGCTACAAATTAATCGCTTTAGTGGGAATATTTCTAAAACAGCTGCCTTCATAGGAATGGAGCGCTCAGCCTTGCATAGAAAGCTCAAAACACTCGGGCTTACAGGTGATGAACGTTCTGACTAGAAAAGTTATGTGAATAATCATAAGGTTAGTGCATAATCGACCGTGAAAGCGTCAAGGGAAAGAAAAGATCATGAAAGTTATTGTATGCGGTGCAGGACAGGTGGGCTTTAATATTGCGCGCCATCTAGCTGAACAACATAATGATGTGACCGTTATTGACCAATCACCCAAACTGATCCGTAAGATTATGGACGGTCTGGATGTACAGGCATTTGTAGGGCATGCATCGGATCCTACAATGCTTGAAGCAGCTGGTATGGCAGATGCTGACCTGTTGGTTGCGGTGACCCAGTCAGATGAAGTGAACATGATCGCTTGTCAGGTTGCTAAATCGATATTCAGTATTCCTAAAAACGTAGCACGGATCCGTAATCAAGCTTACCTAAAGCCTAAGTGGAATGACCTGTTCACGCGCGACAATCTCCCTATTGATGTGATCATCTCACCAGAGGTAGAAGTGGCGGAAGCCCTGTGGCGACGTCTAGAGGTGCCGGGGGCGTTTAATATGATCCCATTTGTTGATGATATCGTGCGCGTTGTTGGTCTTAAGCTTGAGGAAAGCTGTCCGGTAGTAGATACACCGTTAAGACAGCTCACTGAGTTATTTCCTACGCTCAACATCACCGTTATGGCGATTGTGCGTGAGGACCGTGTATTTGTACCCACCGCTGAAGATCATTTGATGGTTGGTGATGATATTTACATTGGTATCGCAACAGACCTAACTGACCGCACTATGGCAGTGTTTGGGCACCAAGAAAAAGAAGCCCGACGTATTGCGATTGTAGGCGGCGGTAACGTGGGGCTTAACCTCGCGCGCATGCTGGAGGAGCGCAATCCAGAAGTGACGCTTAAGGTCATCGAAATGAACGAAGAGAGAGCGCGCAATGTTGCGGAAAAACTTAAACGAACCGTTGTTCTGAACGGTGATGCTCTTGACCGTGAGATATTGCAAGAGGCAAATATTTCAGAGACTGAAACTATCGTAGCCGTTGCTGACGATGACGAAGTTAATATTTTAACCTCATTGCTTTCCAAACGTGAAGGCTGCCCACGCGCTATTACATTGGTGAATAATACTATTTACGGGCCGTTGCTAGGCTCTCTTGGTATTGATGTGGCTTTGGACCCCAGAGAGACAACCGTGTCCACCATTTTGCAGCAAATACGCAGAGGTCGCATTAGAGATCTCCACAGTATCAGATCAGGGCGTGCTGAAATTATTGAAGCTGAAGTTATGGAAAGCTCACCACTCGCAGGAACCAGCATCGCTGACATTAAAAATCAAGCGAGCTTACGGATCGGTATGATCGTGCGTGATCATGTTGCCATAACTCCGAAGCCATCTACTGTCTTCGCAACCGGTGATCGTGTGGTGATTATTGCGCTAGCAGATGCAGTTAAAGACGTTGAGAAAATGTTTTCAGCGCGCGCAGACTTCTTTTAATTAGCCATAAGGGGCCTTAAATGCAGGGTGGCTTATTATTTGTGACACTTGGGCGCTATCTTTGTTTGATGGCGCTAATGATGTTGCCGCCTGTTCTTTTGAGCTATCATGATGGTGATGACCGTGTAGCAGATGCCTTTATCACAGCCTTAATGGCCGCTGTTTTTATAGGCGCGCTGTTTATGCTTGCGTTCAGAGGGTCCAAGGCGACCGAAAAGCTAACAGTTGCTATGGCGGGAGTGATCTTTAGTGGTGTGGTTGTCGCAATTGTAGCGGGTATCCCAAACGGACTGCTTGCGGCTAAAAATGGCCTAGTAGTGGCTCTGTTCGACGGTATGTCCATGATGACAACAACAGGGGTGTCCTCTTTTGCTGAAAATACTGTGCCGCGCGCCTTGGTGTTATGGCAGGCCACAATGGGTTGGCTTGGTGGCTTTACGTCTGTTGTGTTGGCCCTATCCGTTTTACATTTTGCTAATAGTGGTGGAATTCAATTACATAAATCACCGCTCCCGCACGGACTAGGTGAGGGGCTATATAATCGCTTACTTCAAGCTGCACAGACCTTATTACCACTGTATGCGATAACTACTTTCATTGGATTTCTGGCGCTTATTATTGGGCCGATGAGTGGCTTTGAAGCGATAGTGCGCGCTATGGGCGGCATCAGCACACACGGTTTTAATATTGTTGGAGACAGCAACGCTGTCACTGATCAGTGGTCACAGCTTATCATGTTGATGTTGATGCTATTTGGAGCTCTTAATCTTGATTACCACTATGGTTGGCTCAAAGGCCAGCGTCGTATGTATAACCAAGATAGCGAGAGCATATCCTTCATGCGCTACCTTGTGCTTGCAATGGGAGTATTCTGGTTACTGGCTCTCGCAGGTCTTGGTCGAGATGCCTTTGATGGTTCCGTGTTATTTGATGGTTTCTTCATCTTAACGTCTATGATGTCCACCACAGGTTTAACGCTACCAGATATGAGCTTAGCCTCTCTGCCGGGTGTGGATGTGCTTCTCATTAGCCTAGTGGTCCTTGGTGGCTGCGTGATCTCCACATCAGGTGGTATTAAGATCATGCGATTTGTAATTGTGCTGCGACATCTTGCCGCGGAACTTTCAAAACTCGCTAGTCCTAGTGGTATCACTAGTATTCGCTATGCTCGGTCCTTAGTTGCAGAGCGTGACCTTGAGGCGGTTTGGTTGCTTGGTGGTGGCTTTTTGATTTTGGTAGCAGTTGGTTCTGTAAGCCTTGCTATTATTGGTATTCCGTTCGAACAAGCACTCCCAATGGCAGTGGCTGCAACCACCACTACAGGACCTCTAGTAGAGCTTATTTCACCATCATTTCCGGGCTATGTTGGGCTTTATACGGGTGAATATATCACTCTTAGCTTCCTTATGTTGTTTGGCCGCATTGAAATAACTCTGCTTCTTGGTCTACTTGTCCGCGCTATTTGGCGGCGCTAAACGAAATTTCCCGTAGCCAGCCTGTATTTTATTTGCCATAACCTACCTAGGAGACACGCTAAGTCTCAAGCGGGTCTAACATGGCCCCAATAACAAGAACCGTAACAAAAAGAAGAATAAAAATGGCTGACAAGCAAAATCTTCAGGATGTATTCCTTAATTCAGTACGTAAATCTAAAACATCCGTCACCGTATTTTTGGTGAACGGCGTCAAACTACAAGGTGTTATCACTTGGTTTGATAACTTTTGCGTATTACTTCGCCGTGACGGCCACTCTCAATTGGTTTACAAACACGCAATCTCAACCATTATGCCCTCTGGCCCAGTATCACTGTTCGAGCCTGAAAAAGAAGACCTTGATGAGGATGCCTAACCTTGGCAGATAAAGATCACCGCGCCGGGCAAAAGCATAAAAATGCCACAGGCGGTGGCTGGGAAACACACGGTAGTGCGGGTTATTTACAAGATGATAGTAAGCCGCGCCTACTGGTGGTCCATCCATATTTAAAAAGACAAGTCCGCGGCGACACACCACGTCGCAGCCCTGAGGCACGCTTAGACGAAGCTATTGGCTTGTCTGAGGCTATTGACATTGAACTGGTCGGTGCAGTGCTTGTCCCCCTGTCTAAAATTGTTCCTAAAACCTTCATCGGTGGCGGAAAATGTGAGGAACTTAAAGAGCGCATTGAAAATGAAGAGGTGCACATCGTTGTTTGCGATGCTGACTTATCTCCCATTCAGCAGCGTAACCTTGAGACCGCGCTTGATTGTAAAGTGATTGACCGTACCGCGCTCATCCTAGAAATTTTTGGTGCGCGTGCCAGCACTAAAGAGGGCGACTTACAAGTTGAGCTTGCCCATTTAACATACCAAAAATCACGATTGGTGCGATCATGGACTCACCTTGAGCGTCAACGCGGTGGTGGTGGCTTTATGGGTGGCCCAGGCGAAAGCCAAATTGAGAGTGACAGACGTATGATTGATGATCGTATCGTACTTCTCAAACGCCAATTAGAGCAGGTGACCCGCACGCGAACCCTGCAACGTGCCTCTCGCAAAAAAGCGCCTTATCCTGTTGTGGCACTAGTCGGCTACACAAATGCCGGTAAATCAACACTGTTTAATAAGGTCACCAACGCAAAGGTGAAAGCAGAGGACATGTTGTTCGCGACCCTTGATCCTACAATGCGCGGCGTAACGCTGAGCGGCGGTCGTAAGATTATCCTATCTGACACTGTAGGCTTCATATCTGAATTGCCACACATGTTAGTTGCGGCCTTCCGCGCCACGCTAGAGGAGGTGTTAGAAGCTGACATCATCGTCCATGTACGTGATGCTAGTCACGAAGACTGTGAACTGCAAAAACAAGATGTAATTACGGTGCTGAAAGACCTAGGTGTTGAACTTGAAGCAAGTGAGAGCAAAGTGCCAGTGATTGAAGCGATGAATAAAATCGATCTACTGGATGAGAGAGGTCATGAGGCGCTTGATAACATTCTCGACCGTGACCCAGCGAAACTGGCTATCTCTAGCTTAAAAGGTGAGGGCTGTGGTGAGCTGCTTGAGCGATTAGACGACATACTCTCTAGTATGAACCTGCGGGTGGAAGTGAAAGTACCGTACAGTGATGGAGCATCTAGTGCATGGCTTCATTCTCACAGTGAAGTGCTGTCAGAAGAAGCGGGCGAGGAGGGTTATACCTACATTGTGCTGATCGATCCTATCCGCTGGGGACAATATCAGAAGACCCACGGCGAAACACCTGATAATACTGTTCAGGATGATTGGTAAGAGATTATACTTTATAGCCTCAATCGTCGGACGCGCTATCTGCGCTTAGGCTTCCCGCGAAAAGTCGCGGGCGGGCGCAAGGCCCTTGCCTCGAAACTTATGTTTCTCGGTAACGCTGCACTTAATTAAACTGTTTTCTCTTCGCGTTTCACTTCGTTCCACAGGGCGTCCATCTCTTCTAAGTCGCTTTGGGTGGGTGTTTTGCCCATTAATGCTAATTTAGCCTCAATGGCTCTAAAGCGTCGCTCAAACTTAGCATTTGTACCGCGCAGCGCTTCCTCTGGGTCAACTTTCATATGACGGGCGAGGTTGGTGTAAACAAACAGCAGATCACCAAACTCATCTAAGATTTCAGCGTCTCCGCCGCTGCCATCTGCTTTGTTCGCCAGCGCTTCTGATAGTTCTATGCTTTCTTCAGTGATTTTATCGAGGATCATACGGGCGTCTGGCCAGTCAAACCCGACACGCGCGGCACGCTTTTGTAGTTTAACAGCGCGCAGTAGGGCAGGCAGGCTGACCGTTACGCCGTCTAGCACCGACGGTTGCTCACCACTCTTTTCTGCTTTAGCAGCGCGTTCATTCGCTTTCTGTACTTCCCATGCTGCGGTTTGTGCGTCAGCGTCAGCGATGGTGGCACCAGCAAATACATGCGGGTGGCGCCGCTCCATTTTGTCACTGACAGCGGCTACAACATCACTGAAATCAAATAAGCCTTGTTCATCAGCTATTTGTGCATGGAACACCACCTGAAACAACAAGTCGCCAAGTTCGTCTTTTAAGGCGTCCATATCACCAGCGCGGATCGCTTCGTCCACTTCATAGCCTTCTTCTATAGTGTAGGGCGCAATGCTTTCAAAAGTTTGCTCCACATCCCATGGGCAGCCGCTGTCTGGATCACGAAGCTTGCGCATAATTTCTAATAAGCGATTGATTTTTATGTTATTTTCGGTCACAATAGAGCCCTGTCATTGATGTGTCTTGCCGTAGTTTGCAAGGCACATGAGATATTGGCAAGCTTGATCTAGATATTTTAAATCAAAAACTTTAGCAGCAGCAATTCAGAATAGGCCTCCACGTGCAAATAAATGAAAATGACCAAACCTTCGGCGAGCTAGTAGTGGAAACATTACCGCTGCTTATTGGTGTAGGTATCATTCTGCTTGGCGCAGGATTGCACGGCACTTTGCTTGGCGTGCGGGCAAGCTTAGAAGGTTTTCCAACTGTTATTACGGGTATCGTCATGAGTGCCTATTTTGTTGGCTTTTTGCTTGGGTCGCATTTTGTACCTGGCTTGGTTTCTAAGGTCGGTCATATCCGCACCTTTGCCGCCATTGCAGCGATAGCATCCGCGACCGTTCTTTTATATGGTTTGTTTGTCTCACCTTATGCGTGGATTATCCTCAGGATTATTATGGGCATCTGTTTTAGTGGCATGTATGTCATTAGTGAAAGCTGGCTCAACGACCGTGCGCCCAACCATATGCGTGGTCAATTGTTCAGCATCTATATGGTTATATCTATGGGCGGCCTAGCTGCTGGGCAATATTTGTTAACCTTGGCTGATCCATTAGGCTTTACACTGTTCATCTTAATATCGGTTCTAGTGTCTCTGGCTGTGGTGCCCAGCGCCTTGAGTAGCAAAAAATCACCCGATTTCACTGAATCTGAAAACTTTTCAATTAAAGAGGTGTTTAAAACGTCTCCCTTGGGGGCATATACAGTGGGTATGAACGGTGTTGTTGTCGGCTCCATTTTTGGCATGGGAGCGGTCTATGCAACGGGCAGGGGCATGGCCTTGCCAGAGGTTGCTAACTTTTTAGCACTTTTTGTGTTTGGTTCTTTTATAACTGAGTGGCCTGTTGGCTGGTTGTCTGACCGCGTCAGTCGTAGGTTGTTGATCATTATGATGGCTGTTTTAGCAGCAGCTGTTCCGCTAACAAGCGCCTACCTGCCAAACTTGAGTGTTAATGCGCTTTACGGCATTGCTTTTGCCACTGGTGGCTTAGCTATGCCTCTCTATAGTCTGGGTGTATCACTTGTTAATGATCGCTTACCCGCCAAGCGTATGGTTGCAGCTAGTGGCGGTCTTATATTTATTAACGGTGCTGGAGCAGCCTCTGGACCTTTGTTAATATCCTTTTTGATGAAGCAATATAGCGACCAAGCCTTTTTCATGGTTATTGGTGTGGTTATGGCGTCTGCTGCAATCTTTGGCATCATACGCATTTCTATTAGCCAAGGCGTTGGCGCAGAGGGTAGGCGCTCTTATAATAAGCTTGCACCGCGAGGCTCAGCCATTGCGCTAGAAGGCGTTGCTGAATCAGCCGCGATTGAAGACGAAATTGAACATGCTGAACCAGAAGAAAATAATGATGAGGGTGAGACATGAGTTTAAGCGAAGGCCAGAAAAAGCGTAAAGCCGCTAAAAAAGTTAAGGGCACCAAAGGCAAGCCCACAGCCGCTATGAAGCGCGCCCGCGCAAAGGCTGGTAGCATATCCAAATCCCGCCAAAGCGAGCATGGCGGCAAGGCCCATCGTCGCCGTAATGGGTGAGGGTATATAACTCCACCAACGTTAGTTAAATTGACTCCATCACTGCACTAAGCAAGGTTACAAACATAGTCTGTCCATAATAAAAATAAGAAAGTTTGGAATTTTGTATGTTTGTGAAGTCTTCTAAAATTAGGAATATCAGCCTTGGTTGTTTTGCACTAACACTTCTAGCTGGGTGCGATGTGGGTAGCAATCCAGGTAGTAATGAGATCATCATTCCTACTGTTACAGGCGTTGCAGAGCAGACCTTACCTAAGCCTACAGGGCCTTATACGGTTGGTGTGCGGGCATTTGCATGGACAGACACTACTAGAAAAGAGATTGCGGTTCCTGAAGACGGCGATACACGCGAAATAGCAGTATCCATATGGTATCCTGCAACTGCGGTAGCAACAGCGGCACCAGCGGTTTACACACCCGAGCTGGAGGATATCCTCTCAGCCAAGGTGGATGAACGCGCTCAAGGCTTCCTAGATATGCATAAAGTACTACGGGGCGTTACTACCAACAGTATTCCCGCTGCGCCGATAGCTCAAACCGGGAGACAATGGCCAGTTGTTTTCTTCTCACCTGGCGGCAATGTCTCGCGTCACTGGCAAACTGCCTTGGCGGAGGAGGTGGCAAGCCAAGGCTTTGTTTTTGTCTCTATGGCGCATCCACACAGCACAATTGATGTGGCTCCAAAGGCTGGCTTTTCCATGTCTAGAGATTGGGATCTAAATAATGAGGACCCTGATCAAGCGCTGATAGCAGATAATTATCTGGCAGATGTGCTAACAGCTGATGCTGTTTTTGTTCTGGACCATGTAAGCAAGCTTAATGAGTACGGACCATTTGCGGGAAAACTTGATGTAAGCAGAGTAGGGCTCATGGGCCATTCTAGAGGTGGAACAACGGTTGGTTATGCTTGTGCAACGGACCCTCGCTTTGCTGTTTGCGCAGTGCTTGATAACATTGGTCCTGAGCGAGAATTTATAACTGGTGTAGATGCTATAATGCTTTCACTGCACAGACCATCATCTGAAGACAGAGTGGCCTCTATGCATGAATACCATGGTCGTACAGGCAGCGTTGCTTATAGTATTGAGTTAACCACTAGTAGTCACTTCACCTGTACGGACTTGCCACTGTTTATGCCTGATATAGGGGTAGAGGGCCAAGACCCAGTGGATGGTATCAAAACCTGCGCATATATTGTGACAGACTATTTTGATACATTCCTTGTGGATCGCACACCAGCTGAGACGGATTGGATTCCAAAAGTTAGCGCAGACAAAATAGTCGTGACCAAGTTTAATAAACAAGATTAGACCAGAAGCGTATGCGTTTATATGTGAAATTCACGTTACTTAAATAAGTGAGGGTAATGGTTTGTATATGGATGTTTCATATATATATTGCGTATAATTTATATTATGGGAAATAAATGTATTATATATGGATGCATATCTATAGTCGAATTCATTTTATATACAGTGACTTAGTGCGCTTTATTAAGAAAATACGGTCCGTATGCAATCTGTCGTTGCGATACGGCGTGACTAACCCTACTCACGTACGTTGAGGCTCTCAGAAGTTGATTTCAGCATGTATAAATATTAGTCGCGTTTGATGCGCCATGTCAGGTCAAGGTCCATGCCTAGTGACAATGGTGTGATTGTCTCACCGTCGATATTTAAAGTAGAAACGCTCTTTGGTGCGTTTTCGAGTGTGAAACTGTCCTGTGGTGCGTTTAGGCCGTAAAACTCTGGTCCTATGTCACATAAGAAGCGCTTAAAGGCCTGTTGGCCGATTGGCGAGCTCATATCAACACCAGCTGCTTCAAACGCCATGGCGTAGAGCTGCGGCGAGATACCCCCAGTGTAACAGCCTGCAGCACAGCCACAGTCCGTTGTTTTCTTTGTGTGTGGAGCGCTGTCAGTACCAGCGAAAAACTTGCTGTTGTTGGGGTCTGTTGCTGCGCTACGCAGCGCATCGCGGTCTTCAACAAACTTAACCAGAGGCAAGCAATAAAGGTGATATTTCAATCCCTTAACCAGATTACCGACAGTATATAACAGATGTTGCGGTGTGATATTGGCCATAACGTGGGCAGGCGCGGCTGTGATCAGATCCACACCAACTTTTGTGGTAAGATGTTCACCAACCATGCGCAGACTCGGAAATGAGTCGATTAGCCGTGGCATACGCTCTCTATAGAATATCTCTTCGGCGTTTTCACCGCGATCAAAATAGCGATCACCATCAAGACCGTGCTCTTCGCCGTGGATACATAGCGTTACGCCCGCCTCTTCCATCGCTGTAAATACACCATTTTTAATGAAGCCCTCAAGCGGAGAGGCATGGTCAGCGCCAGTTGTACCGTGTGGTGGATAATATTTACAAGCCTTCAAAAGCCCCGATGCAGCGCCCTTCTCTATCATGTCAGGCGTTGTGTCCGCCGTTAGATAAAGCGGTACGATAACCTCATCAAAGGCACCGTTCGCAGCAGCTATAATCTCTTCGCGGTAGCCTTCAACGCTGAGATACCGTTGACTTGCGTCGCTTTCAAACACTGTACCAACCGGTGGCATTGTGTTTGGCATGGCAAGCGCGCCAGCCGAGGCCATCGCCACATGGTCCAATACCGTTGCTTTCAGTGTCGCGTCTTGGCGAAAATGCGTGTGGAGATCGTACCATTTTGGAAGTGTGAATGCGGTTGTCATCGATGCTCAGGCCTTATGAATGTCAGTCATTTAGGTATGTTTTATACTAAAATAACTATAAATCAAGCACTTAAGGGGTTAAGCGCAGAGTGTCACCGCTAATTTCAAAGCTTGAAAACTGGTTAATAGCGTCCATACCGAGTAGCGAACCGTCCATTTCTCCACCGTTTACCGACACAACGAAGTTATTGAAGCGTGCACTGCCGATAGCAAATTCACTAACCCTTGTGGTTGCGAAGGATACAGTGCCATTGGCTGTGCTTGATCGCCCGTTAAAGGCGAGGCTATCGAGGCTCAAACCCACGTTTTTTGCGTCTTTCTTGGATAGAACGACCATCGATGCGCCCGTATCCACCATCATTGGTAGTTCGGTTCCGTTTATGTTGGCCACGACCCAGAAGTGTCCGTCTCTAGCACGATCAATTTCTAATATCCCGCCCTTCTCTATCATCGTGGTGCGGGGAACAGAATTAAAGCTATTGCTTGTGTCGAAGAACGAAACATAACTAATTGATAATACTGATACAATTACTAACCATACAGATGTGAATTTCAACAGTCTTCGGGTGGATGACCGTGAGTAATATGCCATAAAACCACCAACGACGAGCACGAAGAACATGTTTCTGAGCGCGTATGGGTTATCGGTCATGCTGACATCAGGAAAAAAGAAACGAGATGCTATGTAGAGTCCAAACAACAATCCAATGAACATGATGAAACGCTTCAGCCTGCTTTTGCGAGGCCTTAATTTATGTGCATTACCGCCGTATTCGCTGAAATCACGTCCCTCGTCTCGATGCTCACGGAATTGATCCTCGTGATCATGCTTTGGCTCAGGTTTAGCCCAAGGAGAAGGCTTTGCATCCCTTGGTTTATGATGATTTGGCACTTGCCATGGTGTTTTTTTGTCGTCGCTCATATAAGATGATATGGAGATTTGTGGCGCATTTGCAAGCCATTACACACTAAATCCTCCATTACTTACTAAAGTTCAATGACCATGCCGTCGTAACCGGGTTCCACACCGTCAGGCAGGCTGCCCATCAGTGTTTCATAGTCTAAGTTCCATGTCATATGCGTGAGGATCGCACGTTCTGGCTTCACACGCGCAATCCACTCAAGCGTTTGCTCTAAGTGAGAATGAGTTGGGTGCGGATCATAGCGCAGCGCATCCACGACCCATACCTTAACACCCTCTAGGGCTTCAAATGCTTCACCAGAGAGTGCGTTCACGTCCGTTGAATACGCCATATCACCAAAGCGATAACCAAGGCTAAAGCCCTTGCCGTGCCCTTGTTTGAAGGGAATAGCGTTGATGTCTCCCACCGTTGCTGGTCCGTCAAGCACATGAGGATCACAGATTGCAGGATATCCTTCTTTGCTGGCGAAAACATAGCCAAACTTTTGCTGTAAACTAGAAATGGTGTGACTGTCGCCGTAGACAGGCACTTCTTTTCGGCTCATTTGAAAGAAGCCGCGTAAATCATCAATACCGTGGGTGTGATCAGCGTGATCATGGGTGTAAAGCACGGCGTCTAGGTGGTCTACATTGGCACTAAGCATCTGTTCGCGAAGGTCAGGTGTAGTATCACAAAGGATACGTGTGTCGCCCTCCTCCACCATAATGCTGGCGCGACGACGACGGTTTTTAGGGTTACTCGGGTCGCAATCACCCCAGTGATTTGGAATGCGCGGCACACCGCCAGAGGTTCCACAGCCAAGGATCGTCAGCTTCATGGCGTGCTCTCCCACGGTGCGGGCGGACATACCTTACTAAACAGGGTAAAGAAGTTAGCTGTGGTTATTTCTCTTAATTCGTCCGCATCAATTCCGCGCATCTCTGCGATATAGCGTAGTGTGTCAATGACATACGCAGGTTCACAGGTGCGACCACGGTGCGGTACTGGCGCCAAAAACGGTGCGTCAGTCTCCACCAAAATACGATCCAAAGGAATTGTACGCACAACAGCTTGCAAGGCTTTGGCATTCTTGAAGGTGACAATGCCAGAGATAGAAATGCTTAAACCCAGGTCTAAAACCGCATCAGCTAGCGCTTGTGTAGCCGTAAAACAGTGAATAAGTCCTGGGAAAGCGCCTTTTGCATGTTCTTCGCGTAGAATACGAACACAGTCATCGTCAGCATCACGAGTGTGGATAATCACTGGCAGGCCAGTTTCTCGGGCTGCACGAAGATGGGTGGTGAAATTATCGATCTGCATTTGCCGCGGTGCAGTGTCATAGTAGTAATCGAGGCCTGTCTCTCCTATTCCAACCACTTTTGGATGCTGAGAGCGGCTTAAAAGCGCCTCAAGGGCTATATCTGGCTCATTTTCAGCCTCATGTGGGTGCACACCGACAGTCGCGAAGATATGATCGTGCTCTTTCGCGATGTTATGAACTTCATCAAACTCGCTGATTTTGGTGTTAATCGCGAGCATACAGCCCACACCAGCCTCTTTTGCACGATCAATAACACCGGCCAAGTCATCAATTAGCCCGCCGTAGTTAAGGTGACAGTGGCTATCAACGACATATCCGTATGGTTTGCTTGACATCTGAGCTACTCAGCGCTTTCAAACTGGAAGCGTGGGAACACGCCTTCAGGTTTATCGATGGCTGTACTAGCTGCAAGGCGGTTATCAGCGCCTAACTGGTCAAAGCCACACTGATCCACAGTCAGGCCGAGTTGCGGCAGCATCTTCGCCATTGCATCTGGCATAATAGGCTGCATGAGTATTGCAAGTTGGCGCACGGCTTCAGCGGTAACATACAGCACCGTCCCCATGCGCTTAGGGTCGGTTTTCTTTAGTGCCCATGGCTCGTTGTTGGCGAAATAAC
>Ga0209344_10002158_pt1 | contig 22850 bp, 18 predicted proteins | sample Cruoilmetagenom6_FD_187293 | JGI IMG/M metagenome (GOLD analysis project Ga0209344, IMG submission 187293) | Oil polluted marine microbial communities from Coal Oil Point, Santa Barbara, California, USA - Santa Barbara Oil Seep Sample 6 (SPAdes)... | ecosystem: Environmental > Aquatic > Marine... | reverse complement strand
GGGTTTGTAAAAATATTAGCTGACGCAACAACCGATGAAGTGCTAGGTGTACATATGGTTGGTGCTCGTGTTGCAGACCTTATTGCTGAAGCAGTTACTGCTATGGAATTCAGAGCTTCCGCGGAAGACATTGCACGTATGAGTCATGCACATCCAACGTATGCAGAAGCTGTGAAAGAAGCTGCATTAGCTGCTACAGATAATAGGCCTTTACATAGTTAAAACAAAAAAATACTTTAGTTTAAAGGCACGCTTAATAAGTGTGCCTTTTTTATTAGCTTTGTGTTCCACCATAAATAAAATTCATATCTAATGAAACAACTACTTTTCTTATTTATCGCAACCCTATTTTTTACTTCTTGTAAAACTGATCCAAAAGCTGAATCTACAATGGCATTAAACTACCCTGAATCCAAACAAGTTGATACGATAACTACTTATTTTGGTACCGATGTAAAAGACTCTTATAGATGGTTAGAAGATGATATGTCTGATGAAACTGCCTCATGGGTAGAATCACAAAACAAGGTTACTTTTGGGTATTTAGATCAAATACCATATCGTGATCAATTAAAAAATCGACTGGAGAAATTATGGAATTATGAAAAATTTTCGGCTCCTTTTAGAGAAGGTGATTATACATATTTCTATAAAAATGATGGCTTACAAAATCAATATGTGGTCTATCGTCAAAAAGGTGATGAAGAACCCGAAGTCTTCCTAGATCCAAATACGTTTTCTGAAGATGGAACTACATCTTTATCCGGTTTAACATTTTCAAAAAATGGAAATATCGCAGCCTACTCTATTTCTGAAGGTGGGTCTGATTGGAGAAAAGTAATTATTATGGATGCCGTAACCAAAGAAATAAAAAAAGACACCATTATTGATGTTAAATTTAGTGGGCTTTCATGGAAAGGCAATGATGGTTTTTATTATTCTAGTTATGACAAACCTAAAGGAAGTGAGCTTTCGGCTAAAACAGATCAGCATAAGCTATACTATCATAAATTAGGCACAAAACAAAAAGACGATGAGCTTGTTTTTGGTGGAACACCAGAGCAAAAACGCCGATATGTTTTTGGCGGTGTAACTGAAGATGATAGATATTTAATAATTTCTGGAGCTAAATCAACTTCTGGTAATGATTTATTTATAAAAGACTTATCCGTACCAAATAGCTCCTTGGTAACAGTTTTAGATAATTTTGATAGCGATACTAGTATCATTGATAATATTGACACTAAATTATATTTAGTGACCAATCTAAATGCTCCTAACAAAAAAATAGTTACTGTAGATGCTGCTAATCCACAGCCTAAAAATTGGAAAGATTTTATTCCTGAAACAAAGAATGTTTTGAGCCCAAATACTGGAGCTGGCTATATCTTTGCTGAATATATGGTGGATGCTATTTCTAAAGTGTATCAATATGATATGGATGGTAAACAAATTAGAGAAATTGAATTGCCTGGATTAGGAACCGTTGGGGGTTTTGGTGGCAAAAAAGAAGATACAGAATTATATTTCGGTTTTACAAATTATACGAACCCATACACTATCTATAAATTTGACCCAGAAACAGCAAAATATGATGTCTTTAAAAAACCAGCTATAGGTTTTGATGGTGATGATTATGAATCGAAACAAGAGTTTTATACGTCAAAAGATGGGACGAAAGTACCAATGATTATCACGTATAAAAAAGGTATTGAACTAAACGGTAAAAACCCAACTATTTTATATGGTTATGGAGGTTTCAATATTAGTATAACCCCAAATTTTAGTATTGCAAATGCTGTTTGGATGGAGCAAGGTGGTATTTATGCTGTACCTAATTTACGTGGTGGTGGTGAATATGGGAAAGCCTGGCATAAAGCTGGAACTAAAATGCAAAAACAAAACGTATTTGATGATTTTATCGCGGCGGCGGAATACTTAATTGAAAACAAGTATACTTCTTCTGATTATTTAGCAATTAGAGGTGGTTCAAATGGTGGTTTATTAGTTGGCGCTACTATGACTCAAAGGCCAGATCTAATGAAAGTAGCTTTACCTGCTGTTGGTGTATTAGATATGTTACGTTACCATACATTTACTGCTGGTGCCGGATGGGCATATGACTATGGAACTTCAGAAGAAAGTAAAGAAATGTTTGAATATATTAAAGGATATTCACCTGTGCATAATGTAAAAGAAGGAGTTCAATATCCGGCAACTTTAGTTACAACGGGAGATCACGACGACAGAGTAGTACCGGCACATAGTTTTAAGTTTGCCGCTGAGTTACAGGACAAACAATCCGGAAATAACCCAACTTTAATAAGAATTGAAACAAAAGCTGGTCATGGTGCCGGTACACCGGTAAGTAAGAGAATTGAACAATATGCTGATATCTTTGGTTTTACTTTATACAATATGGGTGTTAAAGAATTAAAATCAGAATATAAGGATTAAGATTTTTTATATACTTAAATACCGCTTGAAATTCAAGCGGTATTTTTATCTCATTTTTATCCAATAAAGCACCCCATGCTCAAAGTTCATAACATCTCTTTTGCTTATAAAAAGGAATTCGTTTTACATGAAATTGACCTTTCGATAAAAAAGGGCGAATGTCTTGCAATTGCGGGGGAAAGTGGTTCAGGAAAAAGCACCTTATTAAAATTGATTTATGGTGAATATGATTTGAATAAAGGTACTATCGTTTGGAATGATCAAGAGGTATTAGGTCCAAAATACAATTTAATTACCGGACCAGATTATATGAAATATGTTTCTCAAGAATTTGACTTAATGCCATTCACTTCTGTTGAAAATAATATCGGAAAATTTTTATCGAACTTTTATCTTGAACAAAAACAGCAGCGAATTGAAGAATTACTAGCTGTTGTGGAATTAGAAAATGTAGCAAAAACTAAAATAAAATACTTAAGTGGTGGGCAAAAGCAACGGGTTGCGCTAGCCAGAGCTTTGGCAAAAGAGCCTGAAATCTTATTACTAGATGAGCCTTTTAGCCATATAGACAATTTGAAAAAACAATCATTTCGCAGAAGCTTATTTAAATATTTAAAAAAACAACAGATCACTTGTATTGTTGCAACTCATGATAGAGATGATATCATTTCACATGCAGATAATATGCTTTTTTTATATCAAGGAAAAGCAATGGCCTATAACTCTCCTCAACATTTGTATAACAACCCAAAAAACGCTTTAATTGCATCTTTTTTTGATGAATTTACTGAATTTAAAATTTCAGAAATTACAAATTCGACAAAATTTGGCGTTCTAATTATCTACCCACATGAAATAAGTATTGTAGAAAAATCTAATCTAAAAGCAACTGTGAAGCGATCCTTTTTTAGAGGCGATCATTATTTAATTCAGGTAGAGTTTAATGATAGAAATATCTATATTAAAAATGATAATAGCCATAAGGAGGACAGCATAATCAATTTTAAAATCCTTAATGATATTATAGAAAAACGACTAAATCAAGATTCTAATAAATAGCGTTAATTATTATATCACTTTTGAAATTAAACGAATCTCCTACCCTTTTCCCCAGTAATAACCTACCAATTGGTGAAATAGGAGAAATTGCATAGTAAACTTGATTTTCAATTTTTATTTCACCTGCGCTAATGGCTAAAAAATAATGGGCATTATTGGTAATAATGAGACTACCTAACTTAACATTAACTGAACTATCAAGATTAATTTTGGCCAAGGTTGCTTTCATCTCATTGATACCTATTAGCTGTTGACTAGCCTTTTCCATTTCTAGTTGCAACATCGCTCTACCAGTTTCATGTTTATCTCCCGCACTACTCTTTGTTTCTGAATTTAATGCCTTTTGATTAGAAGAAATCATCTCATCAACAGTTTTAGCGCGTAACTGCACATATTCTGCACAAGCTTTCAATAATTTTTTTTTAATCTCTTTCACCTTAGCAATTTAATATAGTATATCCACCATAATTTCCGTGATGTGAAATTGTAAAAGAAATTTCCTGCATTTTATCACTAAAAAATAATCTAGGAACACCAACACTATTTTTCTTTATACTTATTTCATTGAGTGAAAAATTCGTCTTGTTTGATATCACCCTTTTTAGGTTTGTATAACAACTCTTATGTTGGAATTTGTATGAATTATCTTTCAATTGAAAATTATCACCCAAAACATGATTAGTACAATTTAATATAGCAATTGTAGCAATGTAATTAGTATTTATAATAGACTTTGTCTTATATTTTTAACTTTAAAATCTATTTCTGTTTCTTTATTATTTTGAGCTGCTACAGACATATCTATTAAAAATAAGCTACAAAATGTCACTAGAATCAAAATTAAATTTTTCATTTTTTATATCTTAATGGTCATATAACCTTAGCCAATTCATTTCCGATAGCACTACCTATGGCAACTCCCATTCCACCTAAACGAACACCACAAGCAACATTATTACCTAACTGTTTAACAATGGCCTTCTTCTGAACGCCCATACCCATAATTCCACTCCATCTATGTTCAATTTCGAAAGCTTTATCTGGCAAAATAGTTGTTCTTAAAATTTGTTCTAATTTATTCTGAACGGCGCTTGTCAATCCAAATTGGGAGGTCTCTTCTGTTTTAAAATCTATATTTCTCGCTCCTCCAAAAAGGATTCTATTATCAATATTTCGAAAATAATAGTATCCTTTATCCAGATTAAACGTTCCTTTAATATGTAAATTCTTTATTGGTTTTGTAATCAATACTTGTGCTCTAGCAGGTTTCACTTTTTCCAGTATTAGATGCTTCGAAAAACCATTCGTTGCAATGAGCAATTTAGAAGTGTTAAATCCTGTAATGTTTGTTTTTATCGAAACAGAATTTTGATTTTCAATATAACTATCAACTTCACAATTATTAATGATTTTAATCCCCAATGACTGTACTTTTTGTAATAAAGCGAGCATCATTTTGCCTGTATCTATCTGACCTTCAAACTGATTAAATATATACTCGTTCCTAATATTTGAAAACTTAAATTTATTTTCACAAACTGAAAAAACATCGCTTTTAAAAAGTGGTTTTAGCAAATTATTGATACACTCTTTCTTTTCCAAACACTCTTCCCATAAACTATCCTTTTCTAAAAATAATTCATACCCTCCATACTGCTGATAATCAATTGTTTCATCACCTAAATTCTTCCGTAGGAAATTCAGTCCGCTATAGCGCTTTTGTACAAGTTCTACAACTTCGTCTTCTGAATGATTTTTTAAATCGTCTATAATTTCAGATAAACTACCAAAACATGCGAATCCTGCATTTTTAGTACTTGCCCCTTGAGGTAAAATTCCTTTCTCAAGGATAAGAATTATCGCTTTTGGATATTTTTCTTTTAAAGCCAGCGCACAATTTAACCCAACAATACCACTCCCAACAATGGTAAAATCAACATTTGAAAACCATGATTTAATTTCCCAATAACTTAAATTCATGTTCTAAAGATAATCTTAATTTTTTAGGTTTAAAACGTTATTTTAGTACAAATTTTATACAATGACAAAGACAAGATGCACATGGTGTGGTACAGATCCTTTATATGTTGAATACCATGACAAAGAATGGGGTAAACCCATTTATGACGACGCTACAATATTCGAATTTTTAATATTGGAAACCTTCCAAGCCGGATTGAGTTGGATTACCATTCTGCGTAAGCGAGAAAATTTTAGAAAGGCTTTTGATCATTTTGACTATAAAAAAATTGCTGCTTATTCTGAAGACAAATATGAAGAACTTTTAGAGGATGCCGGAATTATACGAAACAAACTCAAAATAAGAGCAACTATTAAAAATGCTCAATTATTTATGGATGTTCAAAAGGAATTCGGGTCATTTTCTAAATATATATGGAGTTTTACCAATGGAAAACCAATTAAAAATAATTTTAAATATATGTCTGAAGTTCCGGCAACTACCGAATTGTCAGATGAGCTTTCTAAAGATTTAAAGAAACGAGGATTTAAGTTTGTTGGCTCTACAGTTATATATGCTCATATGCAGGCCACGGGTATGGTAAATGACCATACAACAGACTGTTTTAGATATAATGAAGTATAAAAACATCATTCTGAATACTACCAAAGGACAAATATATTTGTCACGAAGGTAACGAGCGAGCTCAGAACCTATTTGATAAAAATTAGATTCTTTGTTTCACGCAGATGGGCAATCTAATTTTATTCTTTTACTGGTATATAAATTTCGGTAATCCAGTCTGCAGGGTTAGGAACTAGCACCGGATTTGTAGGGTATGCCTCCAATGACGGAGTACCAGTAGTTTCCTCAAGCTTATTTTCTTTGATATATTTCATTCCTTCAGCCCAAGCTGCTTCCAAATTTTTATAATCTCCATTTAAAATAACTTTGACAGCTTTAAATGGTTTTAGCATTCCTATTTGTAATCCGCTTGCCGCTTCAGTAATTACTTTTTCGGAGACCGGAACCGCACATGAAAAAATAATAGCGTCATTTTCAGTATCTATTTTATGGTATAATGAAAAATGCGATCCTGCAGGTGTAATTTTATTCTTCACAACATACATATCAATTTGCGGCATCATTTCATTCATTTTAGATTGAAATTCCTCTATTTTACAAGATCCTGTATTATAAATATAGTAGCCACCACTATGCGTTGTTACACCTGTAACATTCACGCTAAATCTTTTCATATCGGCCTGAATAACGTTTTCTAGTTTGGACAAGCCTTTTTCGTAATCAGGCCCAATCATTTTATCCATTCCACCATTAAACGCCATAAATGCTTTTTCTCCAAATCCCATTTCACCTCTCATACCCCAGGTAACTTCAGTACCTTCAGCAACCGGTTTAAATGTCCAATAAACATCAGATTCAGATTCCCAAGGTGTTACAAATTTTATTTGCTGATTTATCGATTCAAATGATTTAGCATCAATTGTTGTCATACTACCTTCACCTACTTCTTTATTATCACTTTTCCAAGAATATGAAGCATCTTTTCCAAAAGTAATATCACTATGGGTTAATTCTGCCAATGTATCTTTTTCTAACCAAGGAGACCAGCTTGGCCAATTTTTATAATCATTTACGTTATCAAAAACTACTTGTAGAGGTGCCTTTATGATCGCAGTTCTTTTAACATCATAAGAATTTTTTAGAGTTGCAACGTAAATAGCCCCACCAATTACAAATATTAAAATCAGCAGTAAAATATACTTTAGAATTTTCATTTTAGTAAAATTTAGAGTTATTAATCAAGACAAATGTAAGAATTTAAACCAAATTTTAACTAAATTTGACTCTCTTTAAATTATAAATTATAATCAAAATGAAAATAAAAAATATTCTTATTATAGTGCTGACCTTAAGTGTTTTATGGTCTTGCAATGATAAAGAACCAATTGTTGTAGATACGCAGCAAAAAAAAGAGTTTAACTATCTTGTTGAACAATTTGCTGATTTAAAAATATTACGTTATCAAATATCTGGTTATGAAGCACTAACTCTTAATGAGCAAAAACTTGTTTATTATTTGACACAGGCAGGTTTAGCTGGTAGAGATATTATGTGGGACCAAAATTACCGTCATAATTTAAAGATTAGAAAGTCTCTAGAAAATGTATATACATCATACAATGGGGATAAAGAATCTGATGATTGGAAAAATTTTGAAACTTATTTGAAAAGAGTCTGGTTTTCTAACGGAATTCACCACCACTACTCTAATAATAAAATCAATCCAGATTTTTCTAAAGACTATTTGGAGCAATTATTAAAAGACACTAATACTTCCTTAGAAGGGGAAGCCTTAGATGTTATTTTTAATGATAAAGATTCGAAAAAAGTGAATCAGGCAAAAGGGGTTGATAATGTATTATTGTCAGCCGTAAATTTTTACGGCCCTGATATTACCAACGCTGATGTTGAGTCATTTTATGCACAAAAGAAATCTCCGAACCCTAAAAAACCTTTGTCCTATGGATTGAACTCTCAACTTGTAAAAGAAAACGGTGTTTTAAAGGAGCGCGTTTATAAATCTGGCGGTTTATATGGAACTGCAATTGATGAGATAGTTAAGTGGCTGACACTCGCACAAGGCGTCGCTGAAAATGATGCACAGGGAGATGCTCTGGGTTTATTGATCGAATATTATAATTCGGGTGATTTACAAACTTGGGACGATTATAATGAAGCGTGGACAGCAGCAACTGATGGGAATATTGACTATATCAATAGTTTTATTGAAGTTTATAATGACCCTTTAGGTTATAGAGGTTCTTATGAAACCATAGTACAAGTAAAAGACTTTGATATGTCGCAAAAAATGGCTGTTCTATCAGAAAATGCGCAATGGTTTGAAGATAATTCTCCATTAATGGATGCTCATAAGAAAGATAGTGTTGTAGGCGTAACTTATAAGGTAGTAAACGTTGCCGGTGAAGCTGGAGATGCATCACCCAGTACACCCATTGGTGTAAATTTACCAAACGCAAACTGGATACGTGCCGCAGTAGGTAGTAAATCAGTTTCTCTAGGAAATATAATTCATGCATATAACAATGCTGGGAGTTCTGGTCGTTTAAAAGAATTTGTTCATGATGAGGAGGAATTAGAACTAGAAGAAAAAAACGGGCAAATTGCTGATAAATTACATACTGCTTTGCATGAAGTTATTGGTCATGCGTCTGGTCAATTAAACCCCGGCGTTGGAGAAACTAAAGAAACACTTAAAAATTATGCCTCTACTTTAGAAGAAGGCCGTGCAGATTTAGTAGGTCTTTATTATTTATATAGCCCTAAATTACAGGAATTAGGCTTAGTTGACGATTGGAAAGCGGTTGGTAAAGCTGCTTATGATGGTTATATCCGTAATGGATTAATGACTCAATTAATTCGTTTAAACCTAGGTGATGATGTTGAAGAATCACATATGCGCAACAGACAATGGGTCTCTGCATGGGCCTTTGAAAAAGGGGAAGCTGATAATGTCATTGAAAGAGTAAAAAGAGATGGTAAAACTTATTATAATATAAACGATTATGAAAAGTTACATGATCTTTTCGGACAATTATTACGTGAAACACAACGTATCAAATCTGAAGGTGATTTTACTGCTGTTGAAGCCTTGGTTGAAGGTTATGGAGTAAAAGTGGACCAAACAGTTCATGCTGAAGTATTAGAGCGAAATAAACAATTTACTTCTGCTCCTTATAGCGGATTTGTCAATCCTGTTCTAGTCCCTGAAACAAATGATGATGGTGAAATTACTGCTATAAAAGTTATCCAGCCGGATTCTTTTGTTGGACAAATGTTAGACTACGCTAAAAATTATAGTTTTCTATCGGAAGAAAATTAATAATGTACCCAAAATTATAAAGGCCATTTCGTCTAGATGAAATGGCCTTGTAGTATTGAACCATAAAATGCTCAATAAAACTGAGCCAGTTTATGTTAACCAGGCTCAGTTTTAAAATTTTATTGTTTGATTCTTTTAAAAATATAACGTGTGATATAAATCCCACTGCCATCTCCTTTGCCTCCTTGACTCTCTACACCACTTGTAACAAAAGCTAAATCCCATCCTTCACTAACCATAGTATTTATCTTTGAAGTAATTAGGGCATCGTTAGCAACAATATTTTGAAATCTAATTCCACCAAGGTTAAAAAAATTCAAGAGTTTTGTTTCTTCAAAATCCTTGATTCTCACTTCAGATCGTTTCGCTTTATTCCTTGTATTGTCTTCTGATGTTTGTGACGAAGTGAAGTCTTTATAATTTCTTTCAGCATTTGAGGATAACAATCTCGAACGACCTAATCCACTTGATACAATAGATTCAACACTAGTGATTACAGTATATTCTACAGATTGAGCATTTACAGTAAAGGTTGTTGCCAATACAAGTAGACCTAGTAACGTAATTTTTTTCATTTGATGATTTTTTGATTATTAAATAAATTCTACCGCGAATATAATGCCAAAAAAAATAAATATGACTAATATTGTTAAAATTTGAATGAATGACTGGAGTAGTTGTAAAATCTACGGGTAGTTGGTATACGGTAAGAACTGAAAAAGATCAATTGATCAATTGCCGAATCAAAGGAAAATTCCGCTTAAGCGGAATTAAAAGTACCAATCCGGTTACGGTTGGCGATATAGTTGATATAGAAATTGAGAAAAATAATGAAAATGGTATCATTTTTAATATTCATGATAGAAAAAATTACATCATTCGAAAATCTGTTAAATTATCAAAACAGACACATATTATTGCAGCAAACATTGATCAGGCCTTTTTACTAGTAACCCTTAAGGACCCACAAACATTTACTAGTTTTATTGACCGTTTTCTTGCAACTGCAGAGGCTTATTCAATAACTGCAATTATTCTTTTTAATAAAATTGATATTTACAATAAAAAGTTATTAGCACAAAAACAGCATCTTGAAAAAATTTATAAAAGTGTCGGTTATGAATGTCTAGATATTTCTGCTAAAGAAAATATTAATATAAATAAACTAAAAACCTTAATGAAAGATAGAGTAAATATGTTTTCGGGGCATTCTGGAGTTGGTAAATCAACTCTTATTAATAAGATCTCACCAGAGCTAAATTTAAAAACTGCCGAAATATCTACTCTTCATAAACAAGGTCAGCATACAACTACTTTTGCAGAAATGTTTAAACTGCCTTTTGGCGGATACATTATTGATACACCAGGCATTAAGGGTTTTGGTGTTGTTGATTTTGATGAAGAGGAAATTGGCGATTTTTTTCCAGAAATGTTTGCCTTAAAAAATAAATGTAAATTTAATAATTGTCTGCATACAAATGAGCCTAGCTGTGCTATAAAAAATGCCGTTGAAGATGGAGAAATTGCTCATTCCAGATATAATAGCTACTTACAATTATTGGCGGGTGAAGATGAAAACTATAGAGTTGACAATTATATCTAAACTATGAGAGCTGTTATTCAAAGGGTTTCTAAAGCTTCTGTTACGGTAGATCATAAAATAGTGAGTTCTATCAAAAAGGGGCTTTTAATTTTATTAGGAATCACTAATGACGATTCAATTGAAGATATTAAATGGCTTTCGAATAAAATAGTCAATCTTCGTATTTTTAATGATAATGATGGTATAATGAATGAATCATTATTAAACAAGGACGGAGAAGCTATTGTGGTAAGTCAATTCACTTTAATGGCGAGTACAAAAAAAGGAAATCGACCTTCATATATAAAAGCGGCAAAACCAGAAATTGCTGTGCCAGTTTATAAAAAATTTGTTCAGCAATTAGAAAATGATCTAGGTAAAAAAGTCGGGACCGGAATTTTTGGAGCAGATATGAAAGTAGAATTGCTAAATGATGGGCCTGTAACTATTATGATAGATTCTAAGCAAAAAGATTAAATTTTTACTAGATAATACTAAATAGTGATATTTATCATAGTTTATAATTCCAAATGCTTACATTTTTGCTTATAAGTTGGATATATACTATATGAAAGTATATATATTTTTATATATTCGCTTATTCGCTAAACATATTGCTATGAAGTTTAAAGGATTATTCCTATTTGTATTTATTTTTTCTTTTAATAATATTTTTTCTCAAGATTTAAGTCTTAGCATTTTAACTATACCCGATAGTTTAACAAAAAATGCGAATTCGGTTATTCGTTTTGATGAAACTAATGTTGAGTTAGTTTCTCATAAAAAAATGATAATTAGAATTAAAAAGGTGACAACTGTTTTAAACAAATTAGGAGATCATGAATCTAAGATTAGAGTTTTTTACGACAAAAATACTAGAATAAAATCTTTAAAAGTTATTTCATATAATTCAAACGGCAAGGAAATTAAAAAAACTACAAAGAGTAAATTTATTGATTTGGCTGCAGTTGATGGTATCTCTTTATATAATGATGGCCGATTGAAATATTTTAGTCATGTTCCTACTTCATATCCTTATACTATATATCAAGAATACCAAATAGAAACTTCAAACACGGCAAGTATACCTCCCTGGCTACCAATCAATTCATACAATCAAAGTGTTCAAAAAAGCACATTTAAAATTACTTTCCCTCAAGAAATAACTTTACAGAAAAAAGAACGACTATTCAATCAATTTAAAATAGAAAGTAATCAAGAAAATAACACTATCTCCTATTCTTTAAATGAAACAAAGGCAGTTAAAAAAGAAGATTATAGTCCTTCGTTTGCTAAACTCTTCCCTTCAGTAAAAATAATTACTAACAAATTTAGTATTGAGGGTTTAGATGGTAAAGCCAATGATTGGATCGAACTTGGCAAATGGCAATATGACAATTTTTATACAAATATCGGCGAGTTACCTAACTCAACAAAAAATGAAATAAAACAACTAGTTACCGGAGTGGTCGATAATGTAGAAAAAGCAAAAATAGTTTATAAATATGTACAAGATAAAACTAGATACATAAGTGTACAAGTAGGTATAGGTGGTTTAAAACCCATGCTAGTTCAAGATGTCGATAAATTAGGTTATGGAGATTGCAAAGCACTAACAAATTATACTAAGTCATTATTAGAAGCTGTTAATGTGAAATCTTATTTTACAGAGCTTTACGGTAATCGCGAAAAGTTAAATATGGATTATAATTCGCCTTACATTCAAGGTAATCATGTAATTTTAAATGTCCCTAATGGCTCTGAAGATATATGGTTAGAATGTACAAGTCAAAAAGTGCCTTTTGGTTATATAGCAAACTTTACTGACGATCGAGATGTAATAGTAATAAAACCTGAAGGAGGCTTTTTAAAACATACAACTGTCTACAAAGATAAAAGTAATCTTCAACTTACAGAAGCTAGCTATAGTATTGACTCAAAAGGAAAAATGTTTGGAAAAGTTGAAATTCAATCGAAAGGGACTCAATATGGTCATCATTTTGAAATTGAAAGCAAACCTAAAAAAGAAATCGATAAGTATTATAAAAATAATTATCTACGCCATATAAACAATCTTAATATAAATGAAGCTGTTTTTTCAAATGATAAACTTAATATCGTATTTAAAGAAAATCTTGATTTAAGTGCAACTGATTATGTCTCTTTTAGTGAAAATAGAATGCTTTTTATCCCAAATGCTTTTAATAGAAATACCAACATTCCAAAACGGTATAGAAACAGAAAGTTTGATATGGAAATCTCAAGAGGTTATATAGATAAAGATGAATATATAATTAATACTCCTTCTGAATATTCTATTGAAACAATTCCTAAAAAAGTAAAGGTTGAAAATAAATTTGGTGAATATATTTTCTCTGTTGAAAAAATTGCTCCAAATCAATTAAAATATACAAGAGAATTATTTATAAAAAAGGGCAGATATTCAAAGGAAGATTATGTTTTATATAGAAAATTCAAAAAATTAATTGCTAAACATGATAAAACCAAAATTATTCTAATCAAAAATTAACCCATGAAATATATTTCAATACTTACTATAGTGATTATTCTGATTACGATAAACCAAACTCATGCTCAAGATATAGAATTTGGTGACGTTGCTAATCAAGAATTAGAAGAAAAATATTACCCAATAGATTCTTCTGCTAACGCAGCATATCTTTATAAATACAGGAAAACATATATTGACGGTTATAGTTTAGTAACTGAGGTTCATCATAAAATTAAAATATATAATAAAGAAGGTTTTGATTTTGCAACAAAAAAGATTGCATTATACAAAAGTAGTTCCGATTCTGAAAGAGTGTCTGGGTTAAAAGCTTATACTTATAATTTAGTGAATAATCAAATAGTAAAGGAAAAGTTAGAAAAAGATGCAATATTCAAGACCGAATACCATAAGCGTCTAAATCATTTTACTTTTACAATGCCCAATGTTAAAGAGGGTTCAATAATCGAATATAAATATAGCCTCCGTTCTCCGTTTTTAACTAATATTGATGAATTTAAGTTTCAACATTCGATTCCTGTAAAAAAATTATATGCCAAACTAAGCACTCCTGCTTTCTTCAAATTTAATAAGAAAACTAAAGGGTTTTTATCTATAATCCCAAAATATAGCTCTAAAAGAGATGCTAGGATAAATGCAAATGTAAATATTATTGAATATTCTATATCAGATATTCCAGCTCTTGAAGACGAAGTATTTGTAGATAATATTGATAATTATAAAGCTGGTGTTGAATATGAGTTAGTAGCTGTTCAATATACAACATATACAAAGTCATATTCTCAAACTTGGAATGATGTTGCAAAAACTGTGAACAAATATGATACTTATAAAAACGGAATAAATAAAAAATCATATTATAAAAAAGACTTAGATTCTCTTTTAGTGAAGACTTCGACATTACAAGACAAAGTGAAGAAAATATTTGAATTTGTAAAAAAGAAGGTTAAATGGAATGAAGTAGATGGTATATATACATATAATGGTATGACTAAGGCTTATAAAGACGGTATTGGTAATGTTGCCGATATTAATTTGATGATGATATCTATGATGCGATACGCTGGCTTACAAGCAAATCCTATTCTTTTAAGCACAAGAGATAATGGTATCCCTATTTTCCCAACAATAAGTGGTTTAAATTATGTTATATGTGGTGTTGAAATAAATAAGGAAATTATTCTTCTCGATGCTACTAATAAATATGCTGATCAAGATATATTATCTTCAAGGTTAATGAATTGGAATGGTAAGTTAATTAAACCTGATAATTCTATTAACAATGTTACTCTAGCACCTATAAAACCTTCTTTCACTTCAACTATTTTAAATGTAATTTTATCTCCAAATGGAGATATTCAAGGCAAATCTAGAAATATTTATAAAAATAATAAAGCTCTAGAATTCAGAAAGCATTATAGTGAAATATCAAGGGATGATTATCTGTTAGAAATGGAAAATAAAAGTGATCATATTGAAATTTCAGATTATAAATTAAATAATCTTGATAAAGTGGATAAACCTCTAATGGAGAATTATTCTTTTTATAAAGAGGAAGGCGTAGAAAGTGTAGATGATAAAATGTATTTTTCTCCTATGTTTTTTTTAAAAATGACAAAAAACCCATTTGTCGCTGAAAAAAGATTATTCCCTATAGATTTTTCATATCCTCGAAATAAAAGGTTTCAAATAATGATTACAATACCAGATGAATATACCATTGAAAGTGTTCCTGAACCTATTCGATTTAAACTTCCTCTAGATATTGGTGAATTTCTTTACAACATCAAAAAATCATCAGATAATAAAATACAATTAATTTGTTCAACAAAAATTAAATATTCTAAAATATCTTCAGATCAATATTTATTTGTTAAACAATTTTATAATCAAATAATTAAAAAAGAAACTGAAAAAATTGTTCTAGTAAAAAAATAAAATTTTATAAAAGCTCGATAAATTTCATCGCTTTTAGTTTTTCTCTTTTTTAAGAATTTCTATGTCTTTTGCTATACGCTCAATTTCATTTTTATCTGTACCGTCATAAAAACCTCTAATTTGTCTTTTAGTATCAACTAAAACAAATTGCTCCGTATGAATAAAATCTTGTTCTCCACCATCGCCCTCATCTAATACTGCAAAATAAGATTTACGTGCTAACTCATAAATATGTTTTTTGTTGCCTGTTGTCAAATTCCATTTTTCATCTAAAACACCTCTATTAATAGCATATTGTTTTAAAACTGAGATACTGTCAATAACCGGCGTCACTGAATGTGATAAAAATAATACTTCGGGGTCATCTTTATATATTTTTTGTAATTCAACCATATTATTAGTCATGATGGGGCAAATAGTTGTACAGCGTGTGAAAAAGAAATCAGCTAAATAGATTTTATCTTCATAAGTTTCATTAGTTATAGTATCGCCATTTTGATTGATTAGCAAAAAATCGCCAATTCTATGATCTTTCTTAATATGTTGAACAGAATAATCAACCAACCTAGGATTCACGTCAGTTGGATTATAAACAGGTAACTGCTCTTTTGGCAATAACAAATAATAACCAACAACTACGGCAATTAAAAAAATAAGTCCCGGTATGATTATGGATGAATATGATTTTTTTAAAAATTTAAGAGACATTTATCATTAAATTAAATTTACTATTTATTACAAATTTAAGTAAAATTTAACGCACTCTTTGAACCATTTTTCAACTAAGAATTAGGTATAAAACCGTACATTTGTGCGTTTTTAATATTACAAGAATTTAAAATTTAATGGAAACATTCATAAAAGTATCTCAATTTATACTTAGTTTATCTATACTTATTGTATTGCATGAGTTAGGACATTTTATCCCGGCAAAATTATTCAAAACAAAAGTTGAAAAATTCTATTTATTTTTTGATTATAAATTCTCAATTTTCAAAAAGAAAATTGGTGAGACCGTATATGGTATAGGTTGGATTCCCCTTGGCGGATATGTGAAAATTGCCGGAATGATCGATGAAAGCATGGATACTGATCAAATGAAAGAAGAACCCAAACCTTGGGAATTTAGATCTAAACCAGCTTGGCAACGTTTAATTATTATGTTAGGTGGAGTTACGGTAAACTTTCTATTGGGTATTTTTATTTATATTATGATTCTAATCGCTTGGGGGGAGTATTATGTTCAACCTGAAGATGTAAAGAGCGGATTTTCAGTAGCCGAAGAATTTAAAGAATATGGTTTTCAAGATGGTGATAAAATTTTAAAGGTTAACGACGAAATACCATTTGATGTTACCAGCGTTAATAAGTACTTATTCCTAAGAAATGTTGAGAGTATAGAAGTAAAACATTTAAATGGTAATTCTGAAAAAATAAACTTACCTGAGGATATTGGCTTACAAATGTGGACTGCCGGTAACATGGAACCTTTCATACCGAGATTTTCAGCTATTATTGATAGTATACAACCTTCTTCTCCTGCTGAAAAAGCAAAATTATTAAAAGGAGATCGAATTGTTGCCATTGATAATAAGGAGGTAAGTTTTTGGGACGAATTTACTACAGCCGTTGGAAACAATAAAGATCAAAATGAGATGGAACTAGTTGTTTTACGCAATGGTGTACAAGATACCATTAGTGTTAAACCCTCAAATGAAGGCAAATTTGGTGTATATGCTAAAAATACTATGGCAGAGCATGTTGATCAAAAGCACAAGAAGTATTCGTTCGCTGAAAGCATTCCCAAAGGTACGTCAACAGCTTATTGGACATTAAGAGATTACGTAGCACAATTTAAATATGTTTTTACAAAAAAAGGTGCATCAAGTCTTGGTGGGTTCGGTACAATTTTAAGTATTTTTCCAAATAAATGGGATTGGCAACGCTTTTGGAGTTTAACAGCATTTTTGTCAATTATGCTAGCCTTTATGAATCTACTACCAATTCCTGCCTTAGATGGTGGTCATGTAGTATTTACATTATATGAAATGATTTCAGGTCGAAAACCAAGTGATAAATTTTTAGAATACGCCCAAATAACAGGATTTATAATTCTTATTGCCCTACTACTTTATGCCAATGGAAATGATGTTTATAAGTGGGTAACTGGTAAGTTTTAAAGTAAATCAAAAAATACTTGTAACAAAAAAGAGCTTCAATAATTTTGAAGCTCTTTTTATTTTATTAATTAATATAAACCTAATCGGCTAGAATAATTATTTTATTTTCATTTAATTCTATAGTCCCGGAACTAATCGGAAAAAGCAACACACTCTTATCATCGTCACTACGCTTTAAATTATCTGGTAGTTCAATTTCTCCCTGAGAACTTATACGAATCTTAACATTACCCTCCTTTAAAAGAGAAACTATGGGAGCATGATTATTTAACATTTGAAATTCTCCATCTACCCCTGGTACAGTAACTGCATCGACATCTGAATTAAATATAACCGCTTCGGGTGTTACAATTTCTAAAAACATATTCTTTTAAAATTTCAATTTTCAAATCACAAATTCCAACTATTAATCTTATTGGATATTGGTTCTTGATCTTCTGAACTTTATCAAGCTTCTCTTGATTACGCTTCCGCTAGCATTTTCTCACCTGCATCAATGGCATCTTGAATAGAGCCTCTTAGGTTGAATGCAGCTTCAGGATATTTATCTAACTCACCATCCATAATCATATTAAAGCCTTTAATAGTATCTTTAATATCAACTAATACACCTGGTATACCGGTAAATTGTTCAGCAACATGGAAAGGTTGTGACAAGAAACGTTGTGCTCTACGAGCTCTATAAACAACTAACTTGTCTTCTTCACTCAATTCTTCCATTCCAAGAATTGCTATAATATCTTGTAATTCTTTATAACGTTGTAATAATTCTTTAACTTTTTGCGCACAGTTATAATGTTCATCACCTAAAATATCAGCCGTTAGAATTCTTGAAGTTGAATCTAATGGATCTACCGCAGGATAAATACCTAATTCTGCAATTTTACGCGATAAAACCGTTGTTGCATCTAAGTGGGCAAATGTTGTTGCCGGTGCAGGATCCGTTAAATCATCAGCAGGAACATATACTGCTTGTACAGATGTAATAGAACCAGTTTTAGTAGATGTAATACGTTCTTGCATAGCACCCATTTCTGTTGCCAAAGTAGGTTGATAACCTACCGCAGATGGCATACGTCCTAATAAGGCAGATACTTCAGAACCTGCTTGTGTGAATCTAAATATATTATCTACGAAAAATAGTACATCTTTTCCTTGACCATCTCCTGCTCCATCACGGAAATATTCTGCAATAGTCAATCCTGATAAAGCCACACGAGCACGAGCACCTGGAGGTTCATTCATTTGACCGAAAACAAAAGTAGCCTTCGAATCTTTCATTCCTTTCTTATCTACTTTTTCAAGATCCCATCCTCCATCTTCCATAGAGTGCATAAAATCATCTCCATATTTGATAATACCAGATTCTAACATCTCTCTTAGTAAATCGTTTCCTTCACGAGTACGTTCTCCTACTCCAGCAAATACTGATAAACCACCGTGTCCTTTAGCAATATTGTTAATTAATTCTTGAATCAATACTGTTTTACCAACACCAGCTCCACCAAATAATCCAATTTTACCACCTTTAGCATAAGGTTCAATTAAATCGATCACTTTAATTCCAGTAAATAACACTTCCGTAGAAGTAGATAATTCTTCAAATTTAGGAGCTTGACGATGAATAGACAAACCATCTTTTTCAGTTTTTGGTAAATTACCTAAACCATCGATTGCATCTCCGGTAACATTAAATAAACGTCCGTAAATATCATCACCAACAGGCATTTTAATAGGATTACCTGTAGCAACCACTTCATAACCTCTACTTAAACCATCAGTAGAATCCATTGCAATACATCTTACAGTATCTTGACCTACGTGCTGTTCTACTTCTAAAACTAACAAAGTTCCGTCTTTTTTAGTGATCTCTAAAGAATCATAAATTTTTGGGAGTTCACCGTCTGATGCAAATTCAACATCTATAACCGGTCCTATAATTTGTGCAACTTTACCTGTAATTTTTGACATTATTAAGTGTTTATTTTTATGCTAAATTTTTATTAGAAAAAACAGTCCGTTTTTCAAGCCGCAAAGATAATTTATTTAAAGGAATAGTAAAAGTGTTTTTGAATTATTTTTTTGAATTATTAAAAGACCGTTTTTCAGGATAGCTAAAATAAAAAACCCAGAATAAAATTCTGGGTTTGTATATATAGTGCTAATTATTTTATTGTAAAGTAGGTGAATAATTTGTTGGGTAATCAACTGCTTTAGCAGTAGAATTTGACAAGATAAAGTTTGAACCAAATTTGGCATCAATAGCTTCTAAAAACTTATTAGCCATTAAAGCATAGCCTTTTCCTGTTAAGTGGATACCGTCTAAACTAACTAAACCACCAGTAACCAAATTAGTTGTCAGCGTAAAATCATCAAACATAACACCAGATGTAGATGCCTCAGTTAAAATACTATTTAAATCAACTAGTGCCACATCAGCATTTGAACTGGCAACTGCATCAATAGTTACATTATAAGCATCTGTCGCAGCTTTAATCTCATCTTGTTCACTAGGTATTAATACCCATTTATCTTCTAATGGAAGCGTAATTCCTTCAACCGCAAATTGACCCGCTACAGCTGCCGGTAATCCTTGGGATTGTAAAAACGCAAAAACATCAGCATTCACGGTTCCTATAATTGAACTACTTGGTAAGACTAATAAATCCTCCGGTGTAGCTTGTCGTGTTTGACCAAAAGTAGCACCAAACAAAGCCGCAACCGCTCCTACGGTACCAGCGTCTGTAGGTAAACCAAATGAAGCTAATAATCCAGCAAATGCCGGACTCGCACTCAATACGCCTGCTATTTGAGCAGATAAATCAGCCAAGTCTTCGTCTTTTATAACCACAGCACTTGCGGCTGAGGTAGAGAAAGTAATTGTTCGTGCTGCCGCATCAGTAATTGCTCCTTGTGATTGTAAAAACGCATAAACATCATTTAAAGCTCCATAAACATTATTTAATGTTGGAATTAGTGGTCCAAAAGTTTCATTTGAAGGATCTAACGGAGCATATGGAACTGTTGTAAAATGTGGTAAATCTGTAATATAAGGTACATTTGTAACCACTCCTTTCGCACCACCGCTTGTTATTGTAGCTACAAGTGCTCCAAAAGTTTGGTCAAAACCTACCCCTGGAGGTCCTGCAGAAGGTGTAATGGCATTTGTACCATCACCACCTGTAGTAGCATATCCTAATACATCATTACCACCAATCTCAGATAAGGTAAAAAATGAAGGGCTCTTTGACATTGCATCGCCTAACATTGTAGCCGTAGGGCTAGATGCCATTCTTACAAAATAAGGATTTGCCGTGGCAGGATCAGTTAATAATCCTCCCTGATTGCCATAACCATCAAATAATAAGTGGAAACTTTTAGCACCAGGTACACCCATATTGCTATACGGGCCAGGAGTAGATCCTACAATCTCTGTTGTCGGTGTGGCTGTCAATAATGCCGGACCAGCACCATCAAAGAAAAATCTAGGGTTAGCAATCTGATTTCCTCCAAATAATAAACCTCCTATATTATCACTCATTAAGGGTTGTGTAAAATTGGCAGTTCCGAACTGTTGTGCTAAAATATTAGGAAATGAATTTTCCTGACTTGCAATAAACAAAGCCCCGTCAGTAAAACCTGCAGTAAATGAAGCTCCTAAGGCAACATAATTAGAAAAATCTAATCCATTTGTATTTAGTGCAGGATAAACAGCCTCGGGTGGTAAATTTGGCTCTATTGTATCGTCTATTTCACAAGCAACAAAACCAAAAGAGATTAATAGTATGAGTAGATATTTATATTTAGTATTCATTTTCATTTTATTTTAATTGTTAATTACCCAAGAAACGTAAAATTGTGATCCAACACCACCAGCACCTACCGCACTTCGATATTCGTCACCTCCAAGATTTGACCCTCCTATTTTAAAGGTAGACTTTAATTTAGGAATTCTATAGTTGATCTGTGCATCAATAACAGTTCTTTCAGGCATAACAGCATTTGCAATACTTGCTTGCCAAAAATATTCATCACTCCATCTAGCATTTACATTAAAACCAAAGTTTTCAAATAACTTTGTATGCCCAATAGATAGTTTCACTTTATGTTCTGGCGTATTAAATCCAGTTGAAAAATCAGGATCCTCCGCTTGATCAAAATCTAATTTAGCGTATGTATAACTTGCGCCTAAATCAAAACCAAACAGTTTAGTATTTAACCCAATATTGGCTCCATATGAAGAAACATCGGCGCCTGCATTTGTATAGGTCTGAAATGCTGTAGTATTTCCATTAACAATATCCTGAACACCTGTAGCATCAGAGGTACTACCATCATTAGGCGTTACCACTATCTCTTGGCTAATAAAACCTTCGTAACTATTATAGTAGAAGTTTAGATCTATATCAACTTTGCTTATTCTACCTCTATAACCAACATCATAAGCAGTTACTTTTTCTGGGGCAACTAAATCTGTAGGTGCTTGAACTAGCAGGCTGGCATTTCCTGAAGCAGCAAAAGCTTCGACTGAAGTTCTAGTATAAGAATCGAAATACACATCTCGACCTACTAGGTCGGTTCCTGGTAAAATTCTATCCAAGTTATCAGGTGAAGAACCTACTAAAATAGCTCTACCTACATTAAGACCAATAAATAAAGCTTGTGTATCTGGGTTTCTAAAACCAGTTTGATATGATGCTCTAAAGTTATGATTTCTATTTTCACCAGCAGAATATACTAAAGAAGCTCGTGGCGAAATATTACTATCAAAAAATTCATTTTTATCATAACGAATGGATCCTGTAAGTTTTAATCGTTCATCTGCAAATTTCTTGCTCGCCTGTACATAGGCTCCAACTTCATCATACTTTATTGGCCCATCATAATCAGTAAAGATGGTACCAGAAGAATTAAGTGAATATTGCCTATAAGATCCTCCTATTTGAAGATCAAGAGCATCATTTAATAGACTAGAAAAATTATAATTCCCTTCTGCATGGTACGACTTAGTTTCATCTAAAAATTTAGAACCCGTTGTCACATCAGGGTCTGATGTTACTTGATCAAATAATGCTCTAAATTCGGGTGTACCGGGTTCTGGTCTATAAGCAGCATCCGCTTGAGTTCTACCGTTTACATGACCTTGTGCATCTGAACCACCACCTAATATTGTTTGCAAATATGCCCCTGCATAGGTACCAAACCATTCTGTAGCATTT
>Ga0209344_10002157_pt1 | contig 22853 bp, 20 predicted proteins | sample Cruoilmetagenom6_FD_187293 | JGI IMG/M metagenome (GOLD analysis project Ga0209344, IMG submission 187293) | Oil polluted marine microbial communities from Coal Oil Point, Santa Barbara, California, USA - Santa Barbara Oil Seep Sample 6 (SPAdes)... | ecosystem: Environmental > Aquatic > Marine... | reverse complement strand
TATCTACCCGAATTCGCGCAATGTGATCCCCGGCAAAGCCGTATTCACGGTTGATTTCCGATCACCCGATTTGCAAGTCATAAAAGACATGGAAAATAAACTGCGAGAGGTCGCGTCGGCTATCGTCGGGCAAATGGGCCTTGGTATTACCTTTGAAAAGGTCGGTGGATTTGACCCTGTTGAATTTGACGAAGGCTGTGTCGCGGCGATCCGTAATGCCGCTGAGCGTATGGGCTATAGCCATATGGATTTGATTTCCGGTGCGGGTCATGACGCCTGCTGGATCAACGGTGTGGCACCCACCGCGATGGTCATGTGCCCTTGTGTGGATGGGTTATCGCATAATGAGGCCGAGGATATATCCAAAGAATGGGCCACGGCGGGGGCGGATGTTTTGATGCAGGCGGTGGTTGAGACGGCGGAGATTGTGGAATAGTCATCATGGGGGCTCTGCCCCCAAACCCCCGAGATATTTATGCCAATTGGAAGATGGGCAATTGTATTAATCGGGTTGAGAAAACAAACGGGAGGTTTTTATGACCAAAGTTATCAAAAACGGAACAGTCTGCACCGCAGACCGCGCTTGGAAAGCGGACGTTCTGATTGAGGATGAAGTGATCAAGCAGATAGGTGAGAACTTGGGCGGCGATGAATATATTGATGCCGAAGGGGCCTATGTGATCCCGGGCGGGATTGATCCGCATACGCATCTGGAAATGCCGTTTATGGGAACGACTGCGGCGGAGACTTTTGAGTCCGGTACATGGGCGGCGGCCACGGGTGGCACCACGATGATTGTGGACTTTTGTCTGCCGGGTGCGGATGGGTCTATCAAGAACGCGATCAATGAATGGCACCGTAAATCGGCACCGCAAATCTGCTCGGACGTGGGCTATCACATGGCGATCACGGGCTGGAATGAAGACATTCACCGTGAGATGGAAGATGCGGTGAAGATGGGGGTGAACTCGTTCAAGCACTTCATGGCCTATAAGGGCGCATTGATGGTGGAAGATGATGAAATGTTCGCGTCTTTTACCCGCTGCAAAGAGCTGGGTGCATTGCCTATGGTGCATGCGGAAAATGGCGATCTTGTTGATTTACTTCAGAAAAAATACATGGCCGAGGGTATTACGGGGCCCGAAGGCCATGCCTATTCACGTCCGCCTGAATTAGAGGGCGAAGCAGCTAATCGCGCGATCACCATCGCGGATGCGGCCGGCGTTCCGCTTTATATTGTGCATGTCAGTTGTGAGCAGGCACATGAGGCAATTCGGCGTGCACGGCAAAAAGGCATGCGGGTTTATGGTGAACCTCTTATACAGTTTTTAACGTTGGATGAATCCGAGTATTTCAACAAGGATTGGGATCATGCGGCGCGGCGTGTTATGTCGCCGCCGTTCCGTAACAAGGAACATCAGGCGTCACTTTGGGCGGGCTTGCAATCTGGCAGTTTGCAGGTGGTGGCGACCGATCATGCGGCGTTTAACACCGAGCAAAAACGCGCCGGGCGCGATAATTTCTGCCTGATCCCCAATGGCTCTAACGGGTTAGAGGAACGGCTGGCGGTGCTTTGGACCGAAGGTGTGGAAACCGGGCGTTTAACACCCAGTGAATTTGTTGCTGTGACCAGTACAAACGTGGCTAAAATCCTGAATATCTACCCGAAAAAAGGTGCGATTGTCGAAGGGGCGGACGCGGATATCGTGGTTTGGGATCCGAAGATTTCCAAGACGATTTCGCCCAGTAATCACCACTCGGTTCTGGATTATAACGTGTTCGAGGGTTTCAACGTCACGGCCAATGCGCGCTATACATTGTCGCGCGGCGAAGTGATCTGGGCATGGGGCAAAAACAGCCAACCGCAACCGGGCCGTGGCCGTTTCGTGCCACGCCCTGCGTTCCCGTCGGCACATGCCGCATTGAGCAAATGGAAAGAGCTGAACAGTCCGCGCAAAATCGAGCGTGATCCAATGAATATTCCTGCGGGGATTTAAAAGGTTAATTTCGTGAACAAAGAAGTTATCATAGAAACCAAAGGTTTAGACCTGACGTTTGAAACAAACGACGGGCCTGTGCACGCGTTGAAAGACATTAACCTGACGATCGGGAAGGGTGAATTTGTGTCTTTCATCGGGCCTTCGGGCTGCGGTAAAACCACGCTTTTGCGGGTGATGGCCGATCTGGAACAGCCTACGGGCGGGACCTGTACGGTGAACGGTGTCAGCCCGCATGAGGCGCGGATGGCGCGGGCTTATGGCTATGTTTTTCAGGCGGCGGGCCTGTATCCTTGGCGGACTATCGGGGGCAATATCAAGCTGCCGTTGGAGATTATGGGGTATTCGAAAGCCGAGCAGATTGAGCGGGTTTCAAAGGTGTTGGAACTGGTGGAACTGGACGGTTTCGAGAAGAAATTCCCGTGGCAGTTGTCAGGCGGCATGCAGCAGCGTGCAAGCATCGCGCGGGCGCTTGCTTTTGACGCGGATATTTTGCTGATGGACGAGCCTTTCGGGGCCTTGGACGAGATCGTGCGCGACCATTTGAACGAGCAATTGCTGGCGCTTTGGAAGCGTACACACAAGACCATCGGTTTTGTCACACACTCGATCCCCGAGGCGGTGTACCTTTCGACCAAGATCGTTGTGATGAGCCCGCGGCCCGGGCGGATTGCGGATATTATCGAAAGTACTTTACCGAAAGAACGCCCGTTGGAAATCCGCGATACGCCGGAGTTTATCGCGATTGCACACCGCGTGCGCGAAGGCCTGCTTGAGGGGCACTCGAATGGTTAACGCGGGGCAAAAAGACGTGTCTGTTTTGCGTCTGTATCACGTCGGTATTGTATCGGTATTTTGTCTGTTAACCAATTTACGCACGGAGTGTGGTTTATGAGGTCGTTTGCCCCTGTTCTGACCGTGGTCGGTGCGATTTTCGTGATCTGGTACTTTGCTGCCGTCGCGTTGAATTCCGCTTGGGCCTATGACAAGGCGAAGCGTGCGGATGTAAGCTTGAGTTTCACCGAAATGATCGCGGACACGATGGCGCAGAAAAAACCGCTGCTGCCGGCGCCGCATCAGGTTGCGGGTGAGATTTACAAAACCACTGTGCAGAAAAAGATCACTTCGAAACGTTCGCTGATCTGGCACGGCTGGATCACGCTATCAGCCACGCTTTTGGGGTTTGCAATGGGCACGGGGCTGGGCATTTTACTGGCGGTCGGTATCGTCTATAGCCGTGCGATGGACATGTCGGTGATGCCATGGGTGATCACCAGCCAAACCATTCCGATTTTGGCTGTGGCCCCGATGATAATCGTGGTGCTGAATGCGGTGGGTGTTTCGGGGCTTTTACCGAAAGCGATTATTTCAATGTATCTGTCGTTCTTCCCCGTGGTTGTGGGCATGGTCAAAGGGTTGCGGGCACCTGACGCGATGCAAATGGATCAAATGCGCACGTGGAATACGTCTAAGGCCGAGACGTTCTGGAAACTGCGGTTGCCAAGCTCGATGCCTTATCTGTTTCCGTCCTTGAAGATTGCAATGGCGGCGTCTTTGGTTGGGGCCATCGTCGGTGAATTGCCGACGGGGGCTGTTGCCGGCTTGGGTGCGCGGCTATTGGCGGGCAGTTATTACGGGCAGACCATTCAGATATGGAGTGCGTTGATTTCGGCGGCGATATTGGCGGCTATACTGGTTGCGTTGATCGGGGTGTTGCAGAACATCACGCTGAGGCGGATGGGGATGCTGCGATGATCTGGATTGTAGGGGCATTGATATTTTGGGCCGCGATGTGGGTTTTGAATGTGCAATTATCAAATGGGCCACGGACACGGATTACAACGCTGGCGGTGCCATTTATTTTCGGGGTGACACTATTGGTTTTATGGGAAGGCATAGTGCGCGGGCTTCAGATAAGCCCTATTCTATTGCCGCCGCCAAGTGCTATTGCCGTGCGGTTTGCAAATAGCTTGCCGATCCTGTGGGTAGATTTTGTGCAGACCTTCGTGAAGGGCGCGTTATCGGGCTATATCATCGGATGCGGGGCGGCATTTTTGACCGCGATTGCCGTGGATCGTTCGCCTTTCTTGCAGCGTGGGTTGCTGCCTGTGGGCAATTTCGTGGCCGCCTTGCCGATTGTGGGCATGGCGCCGATATTGGTGATGTGGTTCGGGTTTGACTGGCAGTCAAAAGCGGCTGTGGTTGTGGTGATGGTGTTTTTCCCGATGCTTGTGAATACGGTTGAAGGCTTGCGGGCTGCGGATCATATGCAGCGCGATTTGATGCGCACGTACGGTGCGCGTTACTGGCAGGGATTGGCCAAACTGCGCCTGCCTGCGGCGATGCCGTTTATTTTCAACGGGTTGAAAATTTGTTCGACACTTGCGCTGATCGGGGCCATTGTGGCAGAGTTCTTTGGCTCGCCTATCAAAGGTATGGGGTTTCGGATTTCAACGGAAGTCGGACGATTGGCATTGGATATGGTCTGGGCGGAAATTACGGTGGCGGCACTTGCAGGCTCGGCATTTTACGGGGCGGTGGCATTGATCGAGAAGGCGGTGACCTTCTGGCATCCATCGCAACGCGGATAAGAAAATATAACTAAATTCAACAAGGGAGAATAAAAATGAACAGATTACTAACAACGGCACTGGCTGGTGTTCTGGCACTGGGGACTTCGGTTGCTCAAGCGGCAGATGATGTCAGCTTGCAACTGAAATGGGTCACTCAAGCACAGTTTGCGGGTTACTACGTGGCTTTGGACAAGGGGTTTTACAGTGACGAAGACCTGAATGTGACGATCAAGCCGGGTGGCCCCGATATTGCCCCTGCGCAGGTGATCGCCGGTGGCGGGGCCGATGTGGTACTGGACTGGATGCCGTCTGCATTGGCGTCACGTGAAAAGGGTCTGGATCTGGTGAATATCGCGCAGCCGTTCAAGACATCAGGCATGATGCTGACGTGCCGCAAGGATGCGGGCGTTACATCGCCTGCGGATTTTGCAGGGAAAACTTTGGGTGTCTGGTTCTTCGGTAATGAATATCCGTTCCTGAGCTGGATGAGCAAACTTGGCTTGAAAACTGACGGGTCCGACGGTGGTGTGACAGTTCTGAAACAGGGCTTTAACGTTGACCCGATTTTGCAGGGTCAGGCGGCTTGTGTATCAACCATGACATATAACGAATACTGGCAGATCATTGACGCGGGGCTAACAGCGGATGATTTGGTGGTGTTCAAATATGAAGATCAGGGTGTGGCGACACTTGAGGACGGTATGTATGTTTTGGGTGAGAACCTGAAAGATGCGGCGTTCAAGGACAAGATGGTACGTTTCGTGCGGGCGTCGATGAAAGGCTGGAAATGGGCAGAGGAAAACCCTGATGATGCGGCGATGATCGTGCTGGACAATGATGCGTCAGGTGCGCAAACCGAAGAACATCAAAAGCGGATGATGGGTGAGATTGCCAAGCTGACTGCCGGGTCTAACGGGTCTCTTGATCCGGCCGATTTTCAGCGCACGGTGGACAGCTTGATGTCCGGAGGTTCTGATCCTGTGATTACCAAGCAACCTATGGGTGCCTGGACGCATGAGATTACGGATGCTGCGCTGAATTAAGCCGCAAGATAGGATTTAAAAAAATGCGTCACGTTTTGCGTGGCGCATTTCTTGTTTGAGAAACGTTTATGTGATTGGATAGAGGAATTGCACTGCTGAATGGGGGGAGTATGCTTTATATTGGGTTAAGAGTTTTGCGGGTAATCGTGGGTTTGACCATTTTTACGACTGGGGTAGCCCATGCGGCTGATTTCAAGTTTCCGGAGCACAGTTTTGGCCAATTATTACTGGTTCCCAACCAAACTACGGGCGGTAATGATGCGCTGATTACGGCCCAAAAGGGTGGCGCTTTCGAACCGATTTCAGAGTTTAATGCGGATGATCGTTATCGCCAATTCGGGGCACCGATTGCGCGATTGGATATGTTGTTGGAAGATGGAAGTGGGGAACGGTATGTTTCTACCTGTACCGCCAACCTGATCGCGGTGGATATTTTGCTGACTAATTATCACTGTATTCCGGGCATGGAAAAAGATGTGAAAGTGATACGGTCCATTGCCGTGTTTGATTACCTGCGCGAAGATCAGGACGATGCGCCAAGTTATGAGGTGGATGTAACGCCGATTGCGGCAAGCTATGATAAGGATTTTGCATTGTTACGTGTGCAAGATAATCCGGGCGACAGGTTTGGATACTTTGAATTAAAACCGCACAGGGCGAAAGCCAACCAATCATTGTTTATTATCCACCATCCTGCGGGCATGCCTAAACGGCTGACGCGGTTTCGCTGCAAGGCCTATGCACCCGAACCCTATGCGAAGGTTTATTTTCGGCATCGGTGTGACACATTGGGGGGCAGTTCTGGCTCATTGATATTCAATCTGAACTTCGAGGTGGTGGCCCTGCACAACCAAGGCGGGCTGACGCAGGATTCGCAAAGCTCTTTTAACCGTGGTATTTCAGTTTTCTCTTTGATGGAGCATGAGGATTTCTCAGCCCTTTTATCCAAGTCGGCAGGTACCGATACGATACAACAGGTGCCGCCTAAACCCGCAGTGCAGGCGGCTGGCCACAATCCGCTGCCGTTGAGTGCATCCGCGCAGTGTGATGCCGTGGGTTCAGGCCGCATATGCGCGTCTTCGATGTTAACCCCGCAAGGATCCGGAAAATATAATTACCGGATGAGAAATCTTGCAAGTAACGATGGTGCGGCATGGGTTGAGAATAAACCAGATTACGGTATCGGCGAGTGGGTTTTGTTTGATTTCGGTACCGAGAAAACGGTTTCCAAAATTATTTTCAATAACGGGTATACACGTAACACAAAAACATTTTCCAACAATAGCCGCGTTGCACAAATTACTGTCGAGCTGTCAACCGGCACGCGCTTTCAGATCGGTTTGATTGATACTGCCGGTGTGCAAAACGTTAGCCTGCCGGGACCGGAAACCGTGACATGGGCCAAGCTGACTATTGACGATGTCATTGAAGGGCGTAAATATTCCGATACGGCGCTGTCTTATGTGAATTTCCGTTAGGATCTGAACGTCTTTTACGACCCTTTGCGGGAAAACGGATCGGGTGCTGTATGCAGACGCAGGTGCCGTATGAAAGCGCGCGCCACTCTGGGTAATGGGCGCTGGGCAGAGGTGGTGAAATAGCTGCGATATTCTATCGGCGAGGCAAAAGGGACGAAGCTAAGATCCGAGGAACGATAATGGTAAATCGGGAAGGGGTTAACTACCGTCAGACCTAAACCTTCTTTTGCCAGATCAACAGCGGCGAAAGAGGTGGATACTTCGGCCACGATACGCGGGGTGCTTCGGGCCTGGCTGAGGATTTTATCAAGTTGGGTGCGTCGTGCATGCCTGTAAGTTAACGCGATAAGCGGCAAATCGTTCAAGTCCTCTGGATGTATAACCTTTTTTTGTGCAAGTGGATGATCGGTTGTCATTGCGCATACAGCGCTTGATGTGCGGTAGGGTTGCAGTTTGAGACCGTCGCGGGACAATTCTACCCCTGTTAGCCCCAAATCGAAACGATCATCCAGAATGCCGCGGATAACCTCGTCGGATGTGTTGACTTCCAAACTGACAAAGAAATGCGGGTTTACGCGAAGGAAGCTGGTGATATGGCTGACCAGAAAGCGGTGTGCATAGGTGGGGGGCGCAATAATGCGCAGGGTTTCCTGCACAGGGACTTTAGGGCCGTCGATCCTGTCCAATGCCTCGAACAAGGGATCAAGGCGGCGGTTCAGGCGCACGGCCTCTGCCGTGGGGCGCAAGCGGCCCGCGGAGCGTTCGAACAATATCTGCCCCGTGCGTGCTTCGAGGCTGGTTATTGAACGGCTGACTGCTGACTGTGACAGGCTTAGCCGTTCGGCGGCGGCCGTCGTTGTGCCGCCTTGCATCAATGCACGCAGGGCTTGGTATTCCGGCAGGCTGTGCCATGGTTTTGGCGCCATTCGTGTTTCCTTTGCGGAATTCTCATAGAAGTATGATTATAACTCATGATATTTTTACTTGTCCATGAATAATTCTAATGTAGGCTGATGGCATATTCTGCAAAAGGGCCTTTCGTGACTGATAATCTGACACCGGCGATTTTCGACGGGCATAACGATGCCCTGCTTCATCTTTACCGTGCTGGTGGGACATCTGCATCGGACAGTTTTATTACGGGTCGTAAAGGGGCAATTGATCTTGTGAAAGCAAAGGCGGGCGGATTTGCCGGCGGTTTTTTTGCGGTTTACATCCCGTCGCCGATTGACCGCGAAGAAAAAGTCGATGCGATGAGCCAGCCTAGCTATGATTTGCCGCTGCCAGAGCCGATTGAATGGGAAGATGCATTGCCCGTAGCAATGACGGAAGCGGCTATCCTGTTCGATCTGGAAAAGCGCGGTGCCTTGAAAGTATGCCGTACAGTTGCCGACATTCGGAGCGCAATGGATGCAGGCATTATGGCGGCTATTTTTCACATTGAAGGGGCAGAGGCTATTGACCCCGATTTGCATACGTTGGAGGTTCTGTATCAGGCCGGATTGCGTTCCATCGGCCCTGTATGGAGTCGCGATACTATTTTCGGCCATGGGGTTCCGTTTCGCTATCCAAGTGATCCCGACATAGGGCCCGGGTTAACCGATCATGGTTTGCGACTGGTGAAACGCTGTAATGAATTGGGAATTATGATAGATTTATCCCATCTGAACAGCGCAGGGTTTTGGGATGTTGCGCGGCATTCGGATGCGCCTTTGGTAGCCACACATTCCAATGCCCACGTAATTTGCCAGCATTCGCGGAATTTAACGGACGATCAGCTGGCGGCCATTCGTGAAAGTGACGGAATGGTGGGTTTGAATTTTGCCGCGGCATTTTTGCGCGATGACGGGCGGATGCTGGCGGATGTACCGCTATCGCAGATGTTACGGCATATAGATTATTTGATTGAGCATCTGGGTGAAGATCGTGTTGGTCTTGGCTCGGATTATGATGGGGCGATTGTACCGACCGACGTAACCACGGTGGCCGACCTTCCCAACCTGAGACAGGCAATGGTGGAGCATGGATTTAACGATGCGTTAATGACAAAGCTTTGCCATGGAAACTGGCTGCGCGTTTTGGAGAAAACCTGGGGGGCATAACCCTGGGCCAATGTGCAGCATAACATGAAACCAATAAAGAGAGGTTCTAATAATGAATAGATTTAATAGATTACTGATGGGTACGGCAATCGGCCTTGCCGTCAGTGTAACATCAATAGCGGCATTTGCCGAAACACCCGGCAATATGCTGGTGATCGCCAACCGGATTGATGACATCACAACACTTGATCCCGCAGAAAGCTTTGAGTTTGCGGGTTCCGACGTAAGCCGGAATATATACGGCAAGCTGGTCAATTTCGACCCGCTGAACCTGGAAGCGGGTTATGGCCCTGATCTGGCTGAAAGCTGGACGGTTAGTGAAGACGGTAAAACCATCACATTCACCATGCGTGACGGTGTGAAATTTCATTCCGGCAACCCTGTGCGCGCTGAAGATGCTGCATTTTCACTGCGTCGTGCGGTTATCCTGAATAAAACACCTTCGTTCATTCTGACACAGTTCGGTTTTACAGCCGACAATGCCAATGACACAATCAAGGTTGACGGCAACACAGTATCGATCACAACCGACAAGCGTTATGCGACGTCATTCGTGCTGAACTGTCTGACATCCACTATCGGCGGTATTGTTGATAAAGAGACCGTTATGGCTAATGAGGCTGATGGTGACATGGGCAACACGTGGCTGAAAACCAATTCAGCAGGCTCCGGCGCTTATTCATTGGTCAGCTGGAAGCCGAATGAAAGTGTCACGCTGAAGTCCAATGCCGATTTCTATCAAGGTGCACCGTCAATGGAACGTGTTGTTGTGCAACACGTACAGGAAAGTGCCACACAGCGTTTGATGCTGGAACGTGGTGACATTGATGTGGCCCGCAACCTGAACCCTGAAGATATTTCAGGCGCTCGCGGTGGTGCCGGTATTGCGATAGATGACGAACTGCGTGGCCGTTTGATGTATATTTCGCTGAACCAGAAACACCCTGAGCTGTCCAAACCCAAGGTGCGTCAGGCGATCAAATATCTGGTCGATTATGAAGGGATGCAAAACAGCTTTCTGAAAGGTCAGTATGTCATTCACCAAAACTTCTTGCCTGCGACATATCTGGGTGCGGTAGATGAAAATCCGTTCAGCCTGAATATCGAAAAAGCCAAGGCTTTGCTGGCTGAAGCCGGTGCAACCGGGATGGAATTGGAAGTTGGCGTACGTGAAGCACAAGAACGTGTGGAAATCACCCAATCACTGCAAAACATCTGGGCACAAGCGGGTATCAAGCTGAACATCACAGTGGGTACCGCCAAGCAAATCCTGGGTCGTTACCGTGCGCGTGAGCTGGATGTTTACATGGGTGCATGGGGACCTGACTATCCTGATCCCCACACCAATGCAGGTACATTTGCCTATAACCCTGTGAACACGGATGAAGCCAAAGCAACAGGTCTGTTGGCTTGGCGGAATGCCTGGGATACGGGCGGTTTGACTGCAAAAGTCGATGCCGCCGTTATTGAAGGCGACCGTGATGTGCGGGCCAAGATGTATCAGGATATCCAGTCTGAATTCCGTGATATTTCACCTTTTGCCGTGATGTTCCAGAAGATCGAGCAAACCGGTCGTAGCGAAGCGGTGCAAAACCTGAATCTGGGTGGTGCGATCACGGCCGTGTCTTACTGGCCTGTGACAAAATAAATGGCATCGACAGATAACAATGGGGGGGCGCGCGGTCGTGCGCCTTTCCCGCCTTGGATACTGACTACAGTACGGACAATCGGCTCTATCGTTGTCACGATGCTGGGTCTGATGTTTATAACCTTCATCATCGGCCGCGTGATGCCGATCGACCCTGTTTTGGCTATTGTCGGCGAACAGGCAACCAAAGCGACCTATGATGCAGCTTATCAACAACTTGGGCTTGACCGGCCTATATTGGTTCAGTTTTTCTATTACGTCTGGGATGTTCTGCATGGTGATTTCGGCGACTCGTTACTGAATGCGCGCCCCGTTGTCGACGACATCAAACGGGTGTTTCCCGCAACACTGGAATTGGCCACATTGGGTGTGTTTATGGGCATTGTGCTTGGCGTGCCCTTGGGCGTAATTGCCGCCGTCAAACGCGGTTCATGGATCGACCAGATTGCGCGTGTCATAGCCCTTGTGGGGTATTCGATGCCGATCTTCTGGTTGGGACTGATGGGCTTGCTGGTATTTTACGGCATTCTTGGCTGGGTCGGTGGACCGGGCCGTGTGGGGATATTCTATGTGGATGTGGTGCCGAGTGTTACCGGTATGATCCTGATCGACAGTATGCTGGACGGCAATTGGGAGGTATTCAAGGATGCCTTCAGCCATATCATCCTGCCTGCGTCGTTACTGGGTTATTACTCTTTGGCGTATATCAGCCGGATGACACGGTCGTTCATGCTGGAACAAATGAGTGCGGAATACATTGTGACCGCACGTGTAAAAGGCATGTCGGAAGCGGCAGTGATCTGGCGCCATGCGTTTAAAAACATCCGTGTGCAACTGATAACGGTGATTGCGTTGAGCTATGCCAACCTGCTGGAAGGCTCTGTTTTAACCGAAATAATCTTTTCCTGGCCGGGTATCGGGCAATATATCACAACAGCCCTTTTATCAGCCGATATGAATGCAGTGCTTGGCGGTACTGTGGTTGTGGGGCTGGTGTTTGTTCTGCTGAACATTTTCTCTGACCTGCTTTACAAGGTCTTTGATCCGCGTGCGAAATAAGGGGCCGATATGAGCGAGACACAAAGTTTACGCGCGTGGTTACTGACCGATACGCCGACATCGCGCCGGCATGCGAAGTTTGCCGCCGCCTATCAGGGCTGGCTGTCGTTCAGGTCAAACACGATGGCGATGATTGGTTTGTGGATTTTGATCTTTTTGGTCTTTGTCGCCATTGCAGCCCCGTTACTGGCCCCGCATGATCCGTTTGAACAAACCTTGGCCAATCGCTTACAGGGCTTGAATGCAGACGGGCATATTCTGGGTACAGACAGTTTGGGGCGCGATATTTTAAGCCGCCTTATTTATGGTTCGCGCATTACGCTGTTTATCGTGGGTCTTGTTGCGCTTATTGCGCCTATTACAGGATTGTTGGTCGGGACTGTAGCCGGTTACGTTGGTGGCTGGGTGGATACAATTTTGATGCGTATCACCGATATTTTTCTGGCGTTCCCGCGTTTGGTACTGGCACTGGCTTTTGTTGCGGCCCTTGGCGCAGGTATAGAAAATGCGGTGTTGGCGATATCATTAACAGCTTGGCCGCCTTATGCGCGGATGGCGCGGGCGGAAACCCTGACGATACGTTCAAGCGATTACATAAGTGCCATTCAACTGCAAGGTGCCGGGCCTTTGCGGATTATCACCAAACATATCTGGCCCTTGTGCATATCGTCGTTGATCGTGCGGGTCACGCTGGACATGGCGGGTATTATTCTGGCGGCAGCGGGGCTGGGCTTTTTGGGTCTTGGCGCGCAACCGCCCAGTCCTGAATGGGGGGCTATGATTTCCGAAGGACGCCGCTTTATTCTGGATAGCTGGTGGGTTGCCACTATGCCGGGGCTGGCGATTTTTACCGTGTCACTGGCGTTTAACCTGCTGGGTGATGGGTTGCGTGATGTTCTTGATCCAAAGGATGCTGAAACATGACGCTGCTGGACGTTGAAAACCTATGGGTCAAGTTCCCGTCGCGCCACGGCGTGTTTGATGCGGTGCGCGGAGTTTCGTTTACGCTTGGCAAAGAACGTTTGGGAATTGTCGGCGAAAGTGGTTCGGGTAAGTCGCTAACGGGACGGTCTATTTTACGCCTGATCCGTCCACCCGGAATTATGACTGCGGATCACATATTGTTGGAAGGCGATGACCTGATGACAAAAACCGAGCGTGATATGCGTGCGGTGCGCGGGCAACGCATTTCGATGGTGATGCAGGACCCGAAGTTTTCGCTGAACCCGGTGATGACCATCGGGGCGCAGATTATGGAAGCTTATATGCTGCATAATGCGGTGAATAAAAAAGCGGCTTACGCCAAGGCGATTGAAATGCTGGAAGCGGTTTCAATTCGTGTGCCTGAACGTGTCATGCGGTCCTATCCGCATGAGATGTCGGGTGGTATGGGGCAGCGCATTATGATTGCGATGATGCTGATCCCGAACCCGCAGATTTTGATTGCGGATGAACCGACCTCGGCGCTTGATGTGTCCGTACAACGGCAGGTTCTGGATATTATGGATACGTTGGTTAAGGACCGCGGCATGGGGCTGATCTTTATCAGTCATGATTTGAATTTGGTCGCTGATTTTTGTGATCGGGTGTTGATTATGTATGCGGGCCGAATTGTGGAAGTATGCGATGCGGATAAACTACGTGAAGCAAAACATCCCTATACCCGAGGGTTGCTGAATTCCCTGCCGCGGCTTGATGAACCACGCGCGCGGCTTGAGGTATTGCAACGCGATCCCGCATGGTCGGAAGCCCCAAGTGTGAGCGGCCGGATATGAGCATGCTGAGTGTGGAAAACCTGAATGTCTGGTTCGGCCATGGCCGCGACCGTGTTGACGCTGTTAAAGATGCCACATTCGCGGTGGCGCGCGGTGAAAGCTTTGGACTGGTGGGTGAAAGCGGATCGGGCAAGTCGACGATTTTGCGGGCGATTACAGGGCTGGCACCTGACTGGAGCGGCAATATTACAGTGGATGGCAAGGAAATAGGCAAGCACCGCGAAAAGACATTTTTCAAAACCGTGCAGATGGTGTTTCAAGACCCTTATGCGTCGTTGCATCCGCGCCATTCTGTGGATCAGGTGTTGGGGGAAACTCTTTATTTACATGGCTTTACGGACATAGATACACGAGTAGTCAACTTGCTGGATGATGTCGGTCTGGGCGCAAAATTCCGTTTCCGTTATCCACATCAACTGTCAGGCGGGCAGCGTCAAAGGGTGGCAATTGCACGCGCATTGGCCCCTGCGCCCGAGGTATTATTGCTTGATGAGCCAACTTCGGCTTTGGACGTTTCAGTGCAAGCGGAAATCCTGAACCTGCTGGCGGATTTAAGGACGGAACACGGGCTGACATATGTGATGGTATCGCATGATTTATCGGTCGTCGGGCATATGTGCGACCGGTTGGCGGTGATGAAGGACGGCGAGATTGTCGAGATCATGGATGTCGCCACTTTGCGTAATATGCAGGCAACGCATCCCTATTCACAACATCTGTTGCAAGCCTCTTTGTAGGGGTTTTGGCAGAATTTGGCGAAACCGGTTTCGTTGAATATGCCTTTGAATTTGCTGAGGCTACTAAACTACTAAACTAGTTTACTGGTTTAGATATACAGATAAATAATATTGCGTATTCAGGTTGTCGTGCCTTCTCTTGTCGAATTTTTATTGCTCGGAACCTGCTTCAATTACACCCGCGCAAACCCAACTTCTAGGTGCTTTTCCTATTGCCGAAGTCACTTGTGATTATTGCAGTATGACCGTTTGGCCGCTGGCGATATTTTGGCGCGTGATGCTGCGCCCGTCTGCATAAGTGACGGTAAGCGAGGTGATTTCGGATGCTTGCGCAAGCCCGAAGATCAATTCGTGGGACTGATCAGAGGCCAAGCCCTCGCCGCTGGTTATTTGCTGGGTGCGTTTAGTGCCGTCCGATAAGGTGGCATCCACCAATGCGCCCAAAGAGGCGGCGCGTTCGGGCAGTTGTAGTTTGACATAGCCGTTTGATCCGCCGTTGGATATGAAAGCCCGCGATTTGCCCGCAAGGTTCACACGTATCATATCGCGGTATCCGTCATTGTTGAAATCGGCCAGAAGCGGGGTGATCTCATAATGGTGATTTGTTAGATCCATCTTTTTCTCGGCGGTTTCGAATGTGTTGCCGGGCGATTGCAGCAACACACGGCCAGGGAGTTTGAACAGTTTCTGGAACGGCAGGTCGATATAATTTTGTGCAATGACAAGGTCTTCTTTACCGTCATTGTTAAGATCATCGAACACGGTGCCCCAAGAGAATTCGTAATTTGCCGCTTTGACCGATGCGGCGGTATCTTCAAACTGGAAGGATCCATTGTTGCTAAAGAGCATAAGTTCAGGGTGGTATACGCCGGGCGGCAAAGCCCCGCGTGCAACAGAACCGGGAGGTGTATCCCCGACATTACTGAAGAAAAAGTCGATATGGCCGTTGTTGTTATAGTCGCCCACAGCAATGCCCATGGGATAACCGCACCATTCGGAGCCGGGGTTGGTTGCATTCACAAACGTGCCGTCACCTTTGTTTTTATATGTGCGCACACGGCCCGTATCGTAAGCCACAATAAGGTCCTGATCGTGGTCGCGGTCCACATCCGAGAAAACAGCGGTGAAGGTATTATGAGTGAATTGTACGCCTGCGGCTTTGGTCACATCGCTAAATGTGTTGTCGCCATTGTTCATCAACAGCAGGCTTTCGGCCCCGTAATCGGCGCTGAAATTGGTCAGGCCTTCGACGAATTCAAGCCGCAGGTAGGAAGATGCGAACATATCGACCCAGCCGTCGTTGTTCAGATCTGCCAGCGTGATCGACAGGGGGGAAGATTTGGGGTTGAAGGGGATGTCCAGTTTCTGTGCCTGAAAGCCGTCCGGTTTATTCAAGTAAAGTGTGATGCCATTGTCGCGGGCGACAAAAATGTCGACGCGCCCGTCTGCGTCTGCATCTATGACGGCGGTGCCGTATGTGGCGTCGGGCATGGATTTCACTAACCCTTTGCCCTTGATTTTTGTGGCATCGACAAAGCCTGTACCGTCGAATTCCAGAATTGCATCGGCTTGCAGACGACCGCCACCCATAAAGACTTCGGGCGTGCCGTCACCGTCAACATCTATAATGGCAGAGCCCAGGAACGGCAGGCTTCTTTCGCTGTCGAATTCCTGTTTGAAGGGGAAGGCGACATTTTTGAAGTTGGGAACCTCGATGCCTGTCAAATCGCCTTTGCCGTAAGGCTGACCGGCGGCCTTGCTATAGGAATATCCCAGCACGCCGATACCACCGGCTGCGGCTACTACTACGAGCACAATAAGGCTGTATTTGATAAATTTAAGCATGAATTCCCCCTACGATATCGGGAAACCTAACCAGTCGGTGCGGTTATTCAAGGTAAGTGGGAGGTGTTTACTTATGTTAGTTATCACAATTTCGTGTGTTCTAAGGCTTTCTGGATATCAAGCCGTCGCAAGACTTGGAAACATAGCAGTAGTATGGCCGCTATGCCCAAAGAGAAAAAGCACAGGGGGATGTCTATGGCATTGCGCGGACAAATCGGTGTGCCGCTGATCTCTGAAAGGCTGCCAGTCAGTGCCAGACCGAAAACAGGTAGCCAACCGATCCAAAAAACATGCGCGGCAAAGGGCAGGGCGCGAATTGCGGAAATGGCGATCAACGTATAGCAAATACCCACGACATAGCAGGCGGGTAACGGCCCCAAAGCGGGACACTGGGCTGCGCCCGTGGCTTGGGCCCATATAACAGGAAGTAGCCCGTATAGAACCAGTGCGGATATGGTCGCGATCAAGATGCGCAATAATAACGTCATGGGTTTAGTCCCTTTTCCCGAATTGTCGGTTTGCGATTAAAAGCGAAGTGCTGAACAGGATGAAAAATGCAAGGTTAAGTGCGATCGGCATGATCAGGTTGCCAAGGGCGGGTATGGTGAAATACGCAGCGAAGCTAAGCAAGATCAGAGCTATTGGATTGAGGGCTGCCATCCAGCGCGGATAGTGGCTGCGACCGGTCAGGCAGATCATTGCAAAAATCGCGGACATGGCCAGAATTGTGATACGGGTGGCCAAAAGCAGGTTTTCGTAGCGCAAATCGTAAAGCAAGAGCAGTCGGTGTGACACGTCCTGGCTTGCATCAAGATTGATGATTGTGATTGCACTTGCGCGAGAGCCGATCCAAACCGCCCCCACCATCAACCCATAGGACATCAGCAAAAAGGCTATGACGGCCAGCAGCTTGCTTGCGGGGCGCAGCATTATTTGGATGTGCCATGCGCCCAGTATATATAACGGGGAACCTAAAACGCCGATGAAATGGCCAAGGGTGGCGCGGCTTTCGGAAATGCCTTGCATAAAGCTTAGGCCTTGCCCGAAGCGGCCCAATGGGTCGTAATGCAATAAAAACTCGCCTAACCCGACCAGCAATGCCGCCATCAGACCGGCAACCCCTGTGATCAATACTGTTTGCCGTTCTGTCATGGGTTTGAGTTAACCATATGTCTATGGGTAAGCAAATGACAGAAAAGTGATAAAATATGGTGAACCCCAACAGGCATTAAGACACGTATGATTGCATTTCACGAACCAGTTTGCGGCGCATGGCATCTTCAAAATCGGTATATTCAGCGGCGGCCTCTACAAAAGCACCGGGACCCCCTATGATATTGCTTAAAAAGTAATCAACTAAGTCAGAAACGTCATTGGTGATGGCAAGCCCGTTGATGGTTATGCCTGCAGCCACGGTGATGTCACGTTCAAAACCGGGTGGGAAATTGACGTTATTGGTGCCGTCTGCAACCAGATCAATCACCTGTCTGGAGCTTTGGCCCGGGGCTGATTGGATCAGTTCCCGGCAATATTGAAGGGCTCCGCTAATATCTGTGGCACCACCTTTATAGCGGCGGGCTATGGTGCGAATTCTACTGGCCAGTGCAGATAATTCAGCCCTGTTTCTGACCAGTGTCCATTCGATCTTTATGGCTTGTTCCTGAAATCCGGACCATTGAACGACGCATATCTGAATGGCACCGTGCAGCCCCGTTAGCAGAGCCTTTTCCACGGCATCTGTATCCAAGGCAGATGCCAGCCCTATACGCATCAGATCATATTCCGCGACATCGACGCTATAAGAAACATCCAGAGCTATGACCAGTGACAGATCGACGGCGTTGTTCTCATTGTAATGCTGAGCCATATCCGTTCAATCCTTATGGCGACAGTGGGAATACAATTAAAATCATTGGAACCGAAACCGCAACGACAAGTATTTCCAGTGGTAGGCCCGTGCGCCAGTAATCACCAAAACTGTAGCCGCCGGGCCCCATGATCAACGTATTGTTCTTGTGCCCGATCGGTGTGAGGAAGGCGCAGGATGCTGCTATGGCAACAGCCATCAAAAATGGATCAGGGTTCACGCCAAGTTTGGTTGCGATATCAACGGCAATCGGCCCGCCGATAACGGCCGTGGCGGTATTGTTCAACAGGTCCGACAGGGTCATAACGACAACCATCAACACGGTCAGGACTGCCCAGGCGGGCAATCCCGCAGTGACGTCGATGATGCTGATCGCAATCATTTCAGTGCCGCCGGAGTTTTCCAGTGCAACGCCTAACGGGATCATACTGCCGAGCAGAACAATAACAGGCCACTCAATATGGTCGTAGACAGAACGGATGGGCACGATGTTCAAACCAACATAAAACACCACAACGATTGCAAGGGCGGTTGCAAGATACAGCAGTCCAAAAGCCGAGATAGCAATTGCCGCGGCAAAGATCCCGATGGCCAACCATGCGCGGTCATGCTGGGTTACATTCAGCCCCCGCTCGGCCAGCGGCATTACACCCAGCCAAATAACAACATCGGGCAAAGCGTCTGCGGGGCCAAGCAATAGCAAAACATCGCCTGCACGTACAGGTTCGTGACGTACTCTATTCGTAAAGCGTTTACCCTGTCGCGATATGCCCAACAGGGCAACACCGCGGCGGGCACGTAGGCGCAGTGAAATAGCAGAGCGGCCCACGATGCGGGCATCAGCAGGGACAACGACCTCCAGCAGCTCCATACCACCTGTTATGACGTCACCAGTGGGCTGTTCGCCAAAGAATTCCAAATTTACGGCGCCACGAAAATGATCAATGTCTTCGGCCTTTGCCTGCACAATCAACAGATCGCCTTCTCGGATTACAGTCCGTGCACCAAAACCGCCCATGCGTGTCCCATTACGAATGACGCCCAGAATGACCACATCGCCTTCTTCTGCATCGGGGTATAGGTCGCGCACCATTTTTCCGATTACTTTGGATTTTTCGGGTACGACCAGTTCGGCCACATATTTATCCAGATCGATCTTGGCCGAATGTGCCGAGGCACTGTCTTCGCCTTTGGGCATCAAACGCCAGCCAATGGTTGCAACAAAGAGTATGCCAACTGTGGCAACGGTCAGCCCGACGGGAGCAAAGTCGAACATTGAGAAAGGCTCGCCCACAGCGGTTTCGCGAAATGACGCGATGATTATATTGGGCGGGGTGCCTATTAATGTGACCATACCGCCCAATATTGTGGCGAATGATAACGGCATCAATGTTGCTCTGACCGAACGCCCGGCTTTTGCGGCCGCCTGAATATCGACGGGCATCAAAAGTGCCATTGCCGCGACATTGTTCATAAAGGCAGACAGAATGGCGCCAACGGCACTCATCACTGCGATATGTCCGCTGACGGCACGGCTGGTATCCAACAACCGCTTTGTTATCAGATTGATCGCACCGGAGTTTTGTAAGCCGCGCGAAATAACCAGCACAAGGGCAACGATGACGGTGGCCGGATGACCAAACCCGGAAAACGCCTGATCGGTTGAAACAAGCCCCAGAACCAAAGCGATCAGAAGTGCGGAAAAAGCAACCAGATCATAGCGCCATTTGCCCCAAAGCAGCATGGTAAATACGCCGCCGAAAAGACTGAATAATAAAATTTGATCAGTTGTCATGGCGCTAATCATGGCAGTATTTAGCAACTATGCAAGGATAGAAATTTGCCTGTTCTGACACATAAACCAGCGTCGGGAAATCATGAAAATATATCCTTGAACTGATCGCGCAGTATATTTTTCTGAACCTTGCCCATGGTGTTTCGTGGAAGCTGATCCAGCAGGATCATTTTTTTGGGGTGTTTGAAGCGGGCGAGTGATTTTGTAATATTCCGGGAAATTGCCTCCAGATCCGGCTGTTCGGCTTTTTCGGGAACCAGAACAGCCAGTACGCTCTCGCCAAAATCAGGGTGCGGCAGGCCGATCACGGCGCTTTCCAGAACGCCGGATTGTTCATCCAATACCAGCTCTATCTCTTTGGGGTAGATATTATAGCCACCGGATATAATCAGGTCTTTGTTACGGCCTACGATTTGAACATATCCATCCTGATCAATCAACGCCAAGTCGCCGGTTATGAAAAAGCCGTCATCGCGCAATTCTTCGCGGGTTTTTTCGGGCATTTGCCAATAACCTTTAAAGACATTCGGGCCGCGAACTTCCAATATTCCGATCTCGCCGTCGGGTATTGTTTCGCCGGTGTTTGCATTGGTAATTTTAATCTCTACCCCGGGTAAAGCCGGGCCAACAGTACCTGCACGTCTTTCGCCATCATAGGGGTTTGACGTTGTCATATTGGTTTCTGTCATACCGTACCGTTCCAGAATGCGGTGGCCGGTGCGGGCTTCAAACCGGATGTGCGTTTCTGCCAATAACGGTGCACTGCCTGATGTGAACAGACGCATGTGGCGCGTTAGATCATCGGTGAAACGCGGGTCATCCAACAGGCGTGTATAGAATGTCGGCACCCCCATCATGGCAGTTGCTTTGGGCAGGTTTTCGATGACCTGATCAAGATCGAATTTTGGCAAAAGGATCATGGCCCCGCCCGTGGCCAACGTCGTGTTGATCGCCACAAACAGACCGTGGGTATGGAAAATCGGCAAGGCGTGCAACAACACATCATCCGCGCTGAACTGCCAGAGGTCGGCAAGGGTCAGGGCGTTCGAGATCAGATTATCCTGTGTGAGCATTGCACCTTTGGATCGCCCCGTTGTACCGGATGTATAAAGGAATGCGGCCAGGTCATCACTGTTGCGACTGACCGTTGCAAAGCTGTCCGGCATTGTCTTTGCCAGATCGCTAAGGCTGCCTGTGCCATCTGCGTCCAGCGTTTCCAACAATGCATTCGCTGCAAGCGCAATGGGTTTAAGTGAGGCTTGGCGCGCACTGTCGCATATAAAGATGCGCGCACCGCTGTTATCCACAAAATAACCGACTTCATCAGGGGTATAACCCGTATTTAATGGCAAGAATACTAAACCTGCCTGTGTGCAGGCGGCGTATACAGCAATGGCTTCGGGTGATTTCGTAATCTGTACCGCAACGCGGTCACCCGCTTTCAAGCCTAATTCAGTAAGAGCATTGGCATAACTTGCCGCCATGCGCAGGAATTCATCATGGGTAATTGCCTGACCGTTTGGCAGAATGATGAAGGGCGTTGATTTCCCTGTGTGACATCCAAAAAGCGTATCATATAAAGGGTTTATCATGAATGAGGTTCTTTATATATCAGCCGATGCGCTAAGTGCACGGACCTCTTTTGAGGCGGCAATCTTTTTCTTGGTGACAAATTGCTCGTGGTTATGTGAGATTTTTGTGAGGTTATACAAATAGTTCACCATAGCACCACCCGATTGTGCGACACCGTTAGCGGAAAGATCGGCACCGGTGTGTACTGCATGTATCAGCGCACCGTTTCCAAGGTGAAAGCGGGCGACGGGATCATAGGGACGACCGCTGTTGTTTTTAGCGCATAACAGATAGTTTGCAGCCACCTTGCGCAGTGTTTCATTATCGCCAACGTCACTGCGACGCCCCGTTTCATCAAGCCATTGCATCAGTGTCGGGATAGGTGACAGGGTTACGAATGTTTTTAATGCCGGCAGTTCCTGTGTCAGATCCGCAACCACTTGTTTTATCAGGGAATTACCGAGCGAAATTCCCGCAAGCCCCGCTTGGCAGTTGGATATTGAATAGAACACGGCTGTATCGGCATCTTCCGAACTTATCATTTCACGGTCGTCACTGAGGACTGTTTGAATGGAATTCGGAATGCCTTGGGTTAAGGCGACTTCAACAAAGACCAGTGGTTCATTGGGCATTGACGGGTGAAAGAATGCAAAACACCGTCTGTCGGTGGGTTGTAGGCGGCGACGCAAATCATCCCAGCTTTCGATGGTGTGAACGGCTTCATAGGCGATGATTTTTTCCAGAATATGGGCCGGGCTTTCCCAATTTATGGGTCGCAAAACCAAGAAACCGCGATTGAACCATGTTGAGAAAAGATGACGCATATCCACATCCAAAGCGGATAATTCGGGCTGTTTCTTTGCTAACTGCAACAGATCATGGCGCATCGCAACCAACTGCCCTGTGGCACCGGGTACCTGATTGAGGCGCCGCATAAATTCTTGTCGTGTAGGCTCCACCGCTGACATAAAACTGCGGTAACTGGCTTTGGATGGTTTATCTTCATAAGCGGATAATGTTTCACGCACCTTTGCAGGGTCGATGCCCATTTTATTGGCCAAGTGGTTGAAAAGCTCTTGTTTCCGAGTTGTTTCCATTGCGGCGTATCGATCAAGGATTTGGCAGGCTAATGCGGCCCCTGATACCTCGCCGTGATCGCTAAGAAGATCATCGACAAGGGTGGCAATCGGGCGCTTGTCCAAATCGGCCTTGTCTGTTGTTTTATAGCGGTGTTCAAAAACCGTTGATAATAGATCGGCAAGAATACTCATGGCACTTTCCTTACAACACGCGTCGATAACCAAGTAGCAAGGCTGGGAAACAGGTACAATATAAAAGATCGTGAATACAACGCGGGCTGCA
>Ga0209344_10002156_pt1 | contig 22854 bp, 19 predicted proteins | sample Cruoilmetagenom6_FD_187293 | JGI IMG/M metagenome (GOLD analysis project Ga0209344, IMG submission 187293) | Oil polluted marine microbial communities from Coal Oil Point, Santa Barbara, California, USA - Santa Barbara Oil Seep Sample 6 (SPAdes)... | ecosystem: Environmental > Aquatic > Marine... | reverse complement strand
AAATATCGAAGGTACGGCTAATGTGGTTAATTTGTGTATTGAGCACGGCATAAAAAAACTGTGTTATGTTAGCTCGGTCGCTGCCGTTGGTAAGCCTATTACGGGTACGGCCATTCGCGAAACGAACGAGTGGAATGTTAGTGAAAATAATTACGGTTATGCCATTACAAAATACGGCGCTGAAATTGAAGTTTGGCGTGGTGCTCAAGAAGGAATAGATGTTGTGATTGTAAATCCAGGAATAATTCTTGGTCCTGGATTTTGGAATTCGGGTTCAGGAAAGATTTTTTCACAGCTTGCTACAGGGTTTTTATTTTATACCGAAGGAGTAACCGGCTTTGTTGGCGTAGAAGATACCGTTAAAATAATGATTGCACTGATGAACGGTGAACAGCGTAATGAACGGTATATTATTGTTAGTGAGAATGCATCGTTTAAGGATGTTTTTTTCGCTATTGCAGATGCGTTTGGTAAAAAACGCCCTCCTATAAGAGCTACCAAATTTTTAGGGGCCATAGGCTGGCGTATTGAAGCCTTGCGTAGTTGGATAAATGGAAGTGCTCCAGTGCTGACCAAACATGCTGTAAAATCATCGCATGAACAATTTCACTACAGTCATGATAAAGTAGTACGTGCCTTACAATACACCTTTGAACCGCTTAAATTAACCCTGGATAAAACCTGTAAGTTGTATCGAATAGATTAATTAGCCTTTGGTTCTAAGTTATAATTTTTTTGTATAGAATCAAGCTCCGCGCCCTTTGGATCGTACCTGCGTTTTAGTTCTTTAAGACGATTTTCTACGCCCTCAAATATTTTTTCATACGCGTCAATTTGGGTGGTATAGTAGCGATTACTAGTCACAAATTGAACAGAATCAATACCGTATTTCTTAAGAATGACAGGCATTAGATTTTTGTAATTTCTTAAGTCTTTTGTTTGCAAAGATTTTGCCGCTGATCCCAACATAATGTCCGTCCAAATTTCAGTCATTTTTTCCTTACTGATTAAATTGTCCGGTTTATTATAAATAACGTTTGTACAACTAATCCCAACAAAAACGACGCAAAGAATCATCCAGTTTTTCATATCAACGCGTAAAGGTGAGTTGTTTTCCTTTGTGATCTTCGTCAAAAATACCTTCATTATAAACGTGATTTCCATTAATAAAGGTATGACTCACTTTTGAGTGAAATGTGGTTCCTTCAAAGGGAGACCATCCACATTTATACAATAATGAGTCTCTCTCTATGGTTTGTACACCATTAGGATCAATAAGGACTAGATCTGCAAAATAGCCTTCTTTGATAAATCCCCGTTTTTCAATTTCAAACAAAATTGCCGGGTTATGGCACATTTTGGTCACCATTTTTTCTAGGGTAATTTTACCTTGCTTTACCTTTTCCATCATAGCCAATAGGGCGTGTTGTACAAGGGGTCCGCCACTAGGTGCTTTTGTATATATTTGCGACTTTTCCTCTAGGGTATGAGGAGCGTGATCGGTTGCAATCACGTCAATTCTATCTTCTAGAAGTGCCTTCCACAAACCTGCTTGATCGGCAGCCGTTTTTACAGCAGGATTCCACTTGATTAAGCTTCCTTTTTGAGCGTAATCTTTATCGTTAAACCATAAGTGATGTACGCAAACTTCCGCTGTTATTTTTTTATCTTTTAAGGGAATGTCTTTACTAAAAAGGGCGGTTTCTTTTGCCGTTGATAGGTGAAAAACATGTAATCGTGCGCCGGTTTTCTTGGCCAGGGCAATGGCTTTTGAAGACGATAAATAACACGCCTCTTCACTGCGTATTTTTGGATGCATTTCCATGGGAATATCTTCTCCATGGGTGGCTAGGGCCTCCTGCATATTTTTCTTTATGGTGTGTTCGTCTTCACAGTGCACCGCTATAAGCATGTTTGTGGCCTTAAAAATAGCTGTAAGCACTTCCTCGTCATCTACTAGCATATTACCCGTAGAGGAGCCTAAAAACAACTTTATTGCAGCTACTTTCTGTGGATCTGTTTTCAGCAATTCGTCTAAATTATCATTGGTACCGCCAAACATAAAAGAATAATTGGCATATGAAGAGGCGGCCGCAATATCAAATTTAGCTTGAAGCTTTTCTTGGGTGGTTGCTTGTGGTATAGTATTAGGCATTTCTATAAAGGACGTTATTCCGCCTGCAACTGCAGCTTTACTTTCAGTGGCTATGGTTGCCTTATGCGTTAAGCCTGGTTCTCTAAAGTGTACTTGGTCGTCAATAATTCCTGGAAGGAGGTACTTTCCTGATGCATCAATTATTTTATCTGCTTCGCGTGAAATGGAGCTAGCAATTTCGACAATATATTCTCCTTCTATATAAACATCACCAACAAAGGATTGGCCTTCGTTTATGATGGTTGCATTTTTAAGTAGTGTTTTCATCATTTTTTTGGTATTCCTTTTAATTTCATTTTAATCACCCCAAAAATAGCTTCAGAAATAATTTTTCCATCCATTTTAGAGACACCTTCTTTTCTATCTGTAAAGATAACAGAAACCTCCTTGATGTTAAACTTGTGCTTCCATGCTTTAAATTTCATCTCTATTTGAAACGCGTAACCTATAAAATTAATTTTATCTAGTTGTATCGTTTCTAAAACGCGACGCTTATAGCAAACAAATCCTGCGGTAGTATCGGCAATGGGCATTCGCGTAATAAATTTGACATATTTTGAGGCAAAATATGAAAGTAATAAGCGTTTCATATCCCAATTCACTACATTTACTTCATTGTTAATATAGCGAGATCCAATTGAAACATCTGCACCTCCTTCGGCACACGCGGTATATAATTTTATTAAATCTGCTGGATTGTGTGAAAAATCGGCATCCATTTCAATAATATAGGCATAGCCTTTTGCTAATGCCCATTTAAAACCGTGAATATACGCCGCACCTAAGCCTGTTTTTTCAGAACGTTGCTCTAAAAACAGCCGCTGGGGAAATTCTTGTTGCAGGGTTTCTACAATTGTGGCCGTACCATCTGGTGAATTATCATCAACTACAAGAATATCAAATTCTTTTTCCTGAGCAAACACAGCACGCACAATCCGTTCTATCGTTTCTTTTTCGTTGTAGGTAGGAATAATAACAAGGCTGTCTTGCATTTATCTTGGTTTAAACCCACAAAGGTAAAACAAATTATTACTAATTTTGTGTTAACATTTTTCCTCACTCATGAACGAAGCCATTGAACGGGTAATAATATCAAAAGATTGGATTACCATCATTATATTGATGATATTGGCGATGCTTATTTATAATAAAATTCGCCATCCTGATCGCTTCGAAAGATTGCAGTCTATCTGGCTAAACAACAGCTATATCAACAGTTATTCAAAGGTTAGTCCAGTATTATTAAACAAGTTTAACATCCTATTTTATGTTGTTTTAATCCTAATTTTTTCCATTTTAATCTTCGATGTAACCCTTGTTTACAATCATGTAGAGAGTAGTTATAGTCTCTTTTACTTTTTAAAAATACTCTTATACGTGGCAATTTTTGTTGGAGCGAGGTTATTAATTGGCGTGCTTTTAGGTATTTTATTCGAATCTGAGCGAGAACAACAATATTTTTCTTTTTTAAAAATCTCGTATTTAAGTAATTTTTGTATCCTCATTTTTCCTCTTTTAGTCTTGGGAGTGTATATAGATTCTGCAAAGTACACCAAAGGATTACTCTTTTTCTCAATTTTTTTAGTGGTACTTTATTACCTTTTGTTTATTAGAAACAACAGTAAGTTAATTATAAATCAATTGTTTTATTTTATTTTGTACCTTTGCGCCCTTGAAATAGCTCCCTTTGTTATTATCTATAAATTAATAGTTTAGGTTGCCACAAAAAAAGTATTTATGAAAGTAAAAACTATTTTAGTATCCCAACCCGCACCTCCAAAGCAGTCTCCTTATTTTGATTTATCTACCAAGCAAAAGGTAAAAATTGATTTTAGGTCGTTCATACATGTAGAAGGGGTGAGTGCACGGGAAGTACGAAATCAAAAAATTGATTTTTCTAAATTTACTGCCGTTATTTTAACCAGTAGAAATGCCGTTGATAACTACTTTAGGTTAGCTGAGGAAATGAGGTTTATTGTACCAGACAGCATGAAATATTTCTGTCAATCTGAGGCTGTTGCTTATTACTTACAGAAATACGTAATTTACAGAAAGCGCAAGATTTATGTAGGTGAACGTAGTTTTCCTGATTTAATTAAGCAAATCAAAAAGCATAAATCAGAAAAATTCTTATTGCCTTCTTCCGATAAATTAAAACCAATCATCCCAGAATTATTAGATGAAATTGAAATTTCATGGGAGAAAGCAATATTATTCAGAACTGTGGTAAGTGATTTATCAGATCTAGAAAATGTTTACTACGATGTATTAGTCTTTTTCAGTCCTTCTGGAATTCAATCCCTATTTGAAAATTTTCCAGATTTTAAACAAAATAAAACACGAATTGCTGTCTTTGGTAATTCTACAATTAAGGCTGCTGAAGATGCGGGATTACGCGTAGACATTACTGCACCAACCAAAGAAACTCCATCTATGACGATGGCATTAGAGCATTACATTAAATCAGCCAACAAGTAAAAAAGTTATCCTAATAAAAAAGTCCCACGAAAAATTCGTGGGACTTTTTTTATGCAAATTTAATAGGGCTTATTTTAATGCCTCTAAAATTTTTGTTTCTAATTCTTCCGCTAAATCTGGATTGTCTTTGATAAGTGATTTTACCGCATCTCTTCCTTGACCAAGCTTGGTTTCATTATAACTAAACCAAGAGCCACTTTTCTTAACGATACCGTATGCAACCCCTAAATCTAAAATTTCACCAACCTTAGAAATTCCTTCTCCATACATAATATCAAATTCTGCCATTTGAAAAGGTGGGGCAACTTTATTTTTCACAACTTTTACTTTGGTGCTATTTCCAATAACCCGATCTCCATCTTTTATTTGTGTTCTTCTTCTAATATCTAAACGTACTGAAGCATAGAATTTTAGGGCGTTACCACCAGTGGTTGTTTCTGGATTTCCAAACATTACCCCAATTTTTTCGCGGAGTTGATTAATAAAGAATACTGTACAATTGGTTTTACTAATTGTACCGGTTAATTTACGTAGGGCTTGTGACATTAATCGCGCGTGTAATCCCATTTTAGAATCGCCCATTTCACCTTCAATTTCACTTTTAGGCGTTAAGGCTGCCACAGAATCAATTACAACAATATCAACAGCTCCTGAACGAATAAGATTATCTGCAATTTCTAACGCTTGTTCTCCATGATCTGGTTGAGAAATAATTAAATTATCAATATCTACACCTAGTTTTTCAGCATAAAATCGATCAAATGCGTGTTCAGCATCTATAAATGCTGCAATACCTCCTGATTTTTGAGCTTCAGCAATTGCATGTAAGGTTAAGGTTGTTTTACCTGAAGATTCTGGTCCATATATTTCTATTACTCTACCTCTAGGGTAACCACCTACGCCCAACGCGATATCTAATCCAAGGGATCCGGAAGGAATTGCGTCAACATCTTCAGACACACTGTCTCCTAAACGCATAACAGCGCCTTTACCGTACGTTTTATCTAATTTATCTAAGGTAAGCTGAAGCGCCTTTAATTTTGCCGATTTTTCTTTATCCTCTGCCATATTTTCTCTGTATTATCTGTGTAAAAATGAATCGCTAAGGTACAAAAAAGTGCCTTATAAAATGGCAGTAAGAAAAACTATTTTGGGTTTTAAGCGCAGGAGTTAAAAGAGCTTGTTAATTAGGGCGTATTGAAGTAAAACCACCGTTTTTACATCGATAATTTTATTGTTTTGAATCATCGTTATAGCTTGATCAAAATCCATTTCTAATACCTCTATATCTTCGGTTTCTGTTTCCACTCCTCCCCCACTTGCCACTTTCATTTTAGGGGTATACGCAGCAATAAAATAGGTAATTTTTTCACTAATTGCCCCAGGAGAACTGTACAATGTTAATACCTTTTCTACCTGATCTATCGCATATCCTGTTTCTTCTAATACTTCTTTTTTAATACACACCTCCGGTTCATCACCATCTAATAAACCTGCAGGTACCTCAATCATCATTCCATCCTCATGCCCATCTTTATACGTGGGCATTCTAAATTGTTTAGTTAAAATAACAGTGCGTTGTATAGTATTATACAACAAAATTGCAGCACCATTTCCTTTATCATATACCTCTCTATTTTGATTTACCCAGGTACCATTTGTCATTTGATAATCAAAGTTCACCTTATCTAAGGTATACCAATCATCTGATAAATTCTTAATTTTAATGTTTTTTACCTTAGGATTCATCTGACATTAAACTAGTATTTAACATAAAGATATGTGGAATACCATCTTCTAAATAAGGTGCTTCCACTTGCGTAAACTGAAACGATTCATAAAATTTTTGAAGATACGTTTGCGCTCCTATTCGTATAGGTACTTGACCAAATAAACGTTGAACTTCATCAATTGATTTGGCAAGTAATTTTCTTCCGTAATTGTGTTTTCGGGCTTCAATAGCAACAACTATACGCCCTATAGAAGCTTCGGTATAATAATCACCTGGTTTAAACAATCTTGCATAGGCTACAATCCGTCCCTCATTATTTTTATAATACAAGTGATAAGCAAGTACATCCTTTCCATCTAAATCTTGAAAAACGCAATCTTGTTCAACAACAAAAACAGCATTTCTTAACTGACTTATATTGTGAAAATCAAGTAAAGGCAATTCTGAAAAAGGTACACAATGCCAAGTCATCACCTAACACGAAATTTTATCAACTCTAGTCTGATGACGTCCACCTTCAAATTCAGTAGATAAAAACACATCCACAAAATTTACGGCTTGATGAGCAGAAACAAAACGCGCAGGAATACTTAATACATTTGCATTATTATGTTGTCTAGCTAAAGCAACTAACTCATTATTCCAGCACAATGCAGCGCGAATTCCCTGATGTTTATTAGCCGTCATTTGTGCCCCATTTCCACTCCCACATATAATGATACCAAAATCTGCCTTATTACTTTCAACTGCATTGGCTACAGGATGTATATAATCTGGATAATCAATACTATCTTCGCTATCCGTACCAAAATTATTGACTTCAATACCTTTTGCTTTTAAGTGTTCAACAATAATTTTTTTATATTGTGTACCTGCATGATCATTACCAATCGCTATTCTCATAATTTTAATAATTTTTATTGCCCAAATTTACGCTATAAACACAAAACGAAGGCATTGTTAATTAATAAAATTATAGGCTTGAAAAATAATGTGTTAGCATCTAATAGTTTTGTTTATAAGTTGAGATGAAATTTCATAACTAAAAATGTAAAAATTAAAAATTTAGTGTAATAGAAAATCCGAAATGAATTGACAAACTATAGTTATCATTTTTAACCCCATTTTATAAACACAAAAAAGTAGTGTTCTTAACTTAATTTTATAAATAATTATCCGAAATTCATGTCAATATCAGTTATTAACATACTGTTTACAACCTCAATTAATAGCTTGATAATGAACTTAATTATACACAGTAAAAGACACTCATAACTTGTTAATCAAAATTTAAGATCGACAAAAAAAAATTATCATCAATTATTTTATACCCGATATTAACACCCTATAATACCCATCAGTTTCTTTTTTAAAAATTTTAAAATAATCTATTATATAGTATATAAATGTTTATAAAAACTTTTAAAATTTTAAAGGCTAAACTTCTGTTGAACAGCTGTTTTTAAAGCAAAAAAATTGATATATTATAAGAAAATTGTACCTTAGCCCTCCAAAACTATGATTAGAAAAATTTAAACTCCCCTATGTTATGAGAAAAAATTACTTTTTTACTTTATTAATGCTTTGTGCCTTTGTGGGACAAAGTCAAACCATTACTACAGTAGCTGGTAATGGGAATTCCGGATTTTCTGGAGATGGAGGCTTAGCTACAACGGCAAGATTAAATTTACCCTTTAATTTAACCTTTGATAAATCAGATAACTTATATATTGCCGATACGTATAACAAAAGTATTCGTAAAATTGATACTGAATCAGGTATTATTACTACTGTAGTAGGTACTGCAGATAGAAATGAAATAAGTGAATTAAATACGCCAACGGGATTAACCTTTGATAATTTTAATAACTTATTTATTGCTGATATAGCGAGCTCAAGAATTAGAAAAGTTAATTTAGATACCGGAAGTTCGATGACGTTGGTTGGAAAAAAAACGGAAACTGAGCATCCAAACATTGATGCTGAATTAGGAGGCCCATTTAATGTTGTTTTTGATAAAATTGGTCATTTATACATTTCAAACAATGAAGATAGTAAGGTATCAAAAATTGATTTCTTTACAGGAGAAGTAACAATCATTGCAGGTACTGGTATTTCTGGGTTTTCGGGAGATGGTGGAAGTGCAAGTCAAGCGCAATTAGCTAATCCAACAGGATTAGCCTTAGATAATAACGGTCACTTATTTATTGCTGATAGCGGAAACGAAAGAATTCGTCAAGTTGATTTAGCAACGGGTGTAATTTCTACCATTGCTGGAAATGGTAGAACAGGATCATCAGAAGACGGAATTTTTGCGGTAAATGCTAGATTGTCTAACCCGCTAGGATTAGCCGTTGATATTGTTGGTGATTTATATTTTGTAGATAGAAATAACAATAAGATCAGAAAGATTGATATGGCCACAGGTAAATTATACACTGTAGCAGGAACTGGAAAACAAGGTTTTTCTGGCGATGGAAGCTTAGCGACTGAGGCAAAATTATCAAATCCTACGGGACTTGCATTTAATAATGCGGGGGATTTATTTGTAGTAGATAGAGGAAATAATCGTATTAGAAGAATTACTGGATTAATTGATAATGCAGACGCTAATACCGTGGTTAATGTTAAGATTTATCCAAATCCAAGTACGGATAAAATTAACGTAGAAGTAGCTAAAAACGTTCAACTAAATTCTGTAGCATTATTTGACTCATCAGGAAATCAAGTAAAGGTTCAACTTATAAATAACAGTATGAATGTAGCAAGATTACCTAGAGGCTTATATGTGTTGAAAATAACAACTTCAGAAGGTTCTAGTGAACAAAAAGTAGTATTAGAATAGTACTACTTCATATAAATTTGAAAAGCCTCGCCATGTAAACGAGGCTTTTTTGTTTGGTATATATTGCGTTTTTTACGTTAAATTTATACCATATTAAGTAACTAATGAATGTCGAAAAAAAATAAATTTAATAGAAAAAAGAAAGGTAATGTTGTTAAAAATCTAACGGCAAAAATCCTTAAAGAATTAAATAAAAAATCAACGCAAAGTTTTAATTATAAGCAAATTGCGTCTAAAATTGGAATAGAAGATGCGCACGGTAAACAACAAGTAATTGAAAAATTAGCTGCGCTTAAACTCGAAAAAAGGATAGAAGAAACCGATCGAGGAAAGTTTAAAATCATACAAAACGAACATTATCACGTTGGTGTTTTAGATATGACCAGTAATAAAAACGCTTATTTCGTCACGGATGATTTAGAGCATGATGTTTTTATTCCTGCTATTAATATGAATAAAGGCTTAGATGGGGATAAGGTCAAGGTGTATGTTTATCGTCGTCGTAATAATGATAAATTTGAAGGTGAAGTTGTAGAAATATTAAGTCGCGCTAAAGACGAATTTGTAGGCGTGCTTCAAATGAGCAAAAATTTTGGTTTTGTCATTCCAGATAACACTAAAATGTACGCTGATATTTTTATTCCTTTAAAGAAAATAGGAGCAGCTAATGACGGAGATAAAGTTTTGGCAAAAATTACAGATTGGCCAGAAAATTCAAAGAATCCGTTTGGAAAAATTACCACAGTATTAGGTAAACCTGGAGAACACGATACGGAAATACATTCAATTTTATTAGAATATGGATTACCTTATGATTTTCCACCAGAGGTTGAAGAATTTGCCAGTACGCTTACGACAGAAATTACCAAAGAAGAAATTGCTAAACGTAGAGATATGCGCTCTACATTAACTTTTACAATAGACCCCAAGGATGCTAAAGATTTTGATGATGCCTTGTCATTTAAGGTATTAGAAAATGGAAACTATGAAATAGGCATTCATATTGCCGATGTATCGCATTACGTTGAACCAGGATCTATCTTAGAACACGAAGCATATGAACGTGCAACTTCCGTTTACTTAGTAGATAGAGTAGTGCCTATGCTTCCAGAAGTATTGTCTAACGGGGTGTGTTCGCTAAGACCAAATGAAGAAAAATTAACTTTTTCTGCGGTGTTTGAAATGGATCACAAAGGACATGTGATTAACCAATGGTTTGGTAGAACTGTAACCTATTCTGATCAACGTTTTGCCTATGAAGAGGCACAGGCAATAATTGAATCACGTACAAATTTAATTCCTAAAGAAGTCGCTATTTCGGGGGCAGAATACGAGGTTTCACAAGATATTGTTGACGCTACTTTAAAATTAGATGAACTGGCTAAAAAATTAAGAAAACGTAGGTTAGAACAAGGCGCAATTACCTTTGATAGGGTAGAAGTTAAGTTTAATTTGGATGAAAATTCTGAACCTACAGGGGTTTATTTTAAAGAAGCAAAAGACGCAAATAAATTAATTGAAGAATTTATGCTTTTAGCCAACCGAAAGGTAGCTGAATTTGTAGGAAAATCTAAATCTGGTATACCCACTAAAAAAACATTTATTTATCGTGTGCACGATGAACCAGATCCTGATAAATTAGAAGGATTAAAAGATATTATTGGAAAATTTGGGTATAAAATTGATACAAAAACTAGGGCAACAACATCTGATTCGTTAAATAAATTATTAGTTGATGTACATGGCAAAGGAGAGTCAAATATGATTGAAACCTTAGCCATTCGCTCTATGAGTAAAGCCGTATACACCACCGAAAATATTGGTCACTATGGGTTGGCATTTGATTATTATAGTCATTTTACTTCTCCTATTCGGAGATATCCAGATGTAATGACACATCGTTTATTACAACACTATTTAGACGGAGGGAAGTCGCCTGAGGCAGGTCCTTATGAAGTAAAATGCGAACATGCATCTGAACGAGAAATGATGGCGTCAAAAGCCGAACGTGATTCTATCAAGTATATGCAGGTTAAATACATGCAAGATCATCAAAATCAAGAGTTTACAGGTGTAATTTCGGGAGTTACCGAATGGGGTATTTACGTAGAAATCATCGAAAATAAATGTGAAGGAATGGTGCGAATTCGCGACATTAAAGAAGATTATTATATCTATGATGAAAAACAATATGCCTTGGTAGGACAGTCTACTAAGAACCTTTTACAATTAGGAGATGAAGTGATTGTGAAAGTGAAAAAGACGGATTTAGAACGCAAACATTTAGATTTTTATTTAATAGAAGAAAAAGGCTAATCGCAGAAATCGTAATAAATTTATACCTTCTCAATTCGCTATGATAAATTAATCACTACCTTTGTGTAGTAAATTTTAATAAAATGATGACATCTATATTTTTATTAGGTATGCCTAGTCCGGCATCTTGGATACTTATTCTAGTAGCAATCTTACTTTTATTTGGAGGTAAGAAAATTCCAGAATTAATGAAAGGTTTAGGCTCAGGAATTAAAGAATTTAAAGACGCTTCTAAGCCAGAAGACGAGAAAGAAACAGAAAAAAAGTAATTTCTGAAACATAAAAAATGGCGCCAAATGGCGCCTTTTTTTATACCCGTTATTTTTTTATTCGGGTTTCTTTTTTTTCGCATTTTTCATCGCTTCACCAATTTGGTTGCTTGCGGTAAAGGATGCCACCATGTTATTTAACATATCACTACCCGCTTGTGGAGAGTTAGGTAATAAGATTAAATTTGAATTTACATGTTCTCCAATAGATTGTAGCGTATCGTAATGTTGTGTAACCACAATTAGTGCCGAAGCTTCCTGTGAATTGATTCCTACTTTGTTTAAGACCTCTACAGATTCTTCTAATCCTCGTGCAATTTCTCTACGTTGGTCAGCAATCCCTTGACCTTGTAAACGTTTGCTTTCTGCTTCCGCTTTCGCGCGTTCTACAATTAATATACGCGCAGCATCTCCTTCGTATTGTGCGGCAACTTTTTCGCGTTCTGAAGCATTAATACGATTCATAGCCACTTTTACCTGTTGATCTGGATCAATATCAGTGACTAAGGTTTTAATAATATCAAAACCGTAATCTAGCATCGCATCTTGGAGCTCTGTTTTTACAGCAATAGCAATATCATCTTTTTTTACAAAAACGTCATCTAGTTTCATCTTTGGCACCTCTGCACGCACCACATCAAAGACATACGATGTAATTTGGTCGTGTGGATATTCTAATTTATAAAATGCTTCATATACCTTGTTACGCAAAATAACATATTGCACGGACACTTTTAGCTTAACAAATACGTCATCAAGTGTTTTTGTTTCTACAATCACGTCTAGTTGCTGGATTTTTAAACTCACTTTACCAGATATTTTGTCAATAAGTGGAATTTTAAGTTGAAATCCAGAATGCGCAATACGTCTAAATTTACCAAATCGCTCTATAATTGCAACCGTCTGTTGCTTAACGATAAACACCGTCTGGGGAATCAATAATATAGCAATAATAATGAAGGGTATATACCCTAAATAACTATCTAAATTTACCTCGTTCATAACTTCTAAATGTTTAAAATGTGAACCTTAAAGATAGCGATAAATTTAGATTTTAAATCAAGTCATCCTACTTTTATATTTATACGTTGATCTATTTTTAGCATGTATTTTAGCGCAACCTTTTGGATTTTCTCATTTGTATAGCCCATTGAGCATGTAAAAGGAGTTGCACAGGTTTTTTTACATCCCGTGTCAACTCCTTAACGAATTAGCTTGTTAAAGGTTGTATTATCCTAAACGGCTTATGGCATCCTTTATACGTTGAATACTTTCATTTTTTCCAAGCAAGGTCATGATCTCAAATACATGAGGACCTTCCATTGCGCCAACAAGGCTTAAGCGTAAGGGTTGCATCACTTTTCCAAAACCGAGCTTCTCAGCTACAATCCATTTTTTAATCTCAACTTCTAAATTTTCAGCACTAAAATTAGCAGTATTTTCAAGTATCGTACTTAGCGTTTGCATTAATCTTGAAGTGTCTTCTTTCCAAACTTTAGCCTGTGCTTTTTGGTCATAAGTGCTCGGTGCAATAAAGAAATAATTCCCCATAGCCATTAAATCGTTTACAAAAACTGCGCGATCTTTAATGAGTGCAATTACGCGCTCAATATAGTCTATGTCATCGAGATGTGATCCTTTTTCTATTAAGGCTAGGTTAATTGCAGGATCGGTTTTCATCAGGGCTATTTGCATAGAGAAACGTTGAGCAAGCTCCTTGTTATCCATTGCCTGAAGATATTGTTGATTAAACCAACGCGTTTTATCTGGATTAAATTTAGCTCCAGACTTACTTACGTTTTCTAAACTAAAGGCATTGATTAATTCGGATAAACTATAGATCTCTTTTTCGGTTCCATCTCCTTCGTTCCATCCTAACAAGGCAAGCATGTTTACGACCGCCTGGCTAAAATAACCTGCTTCGCGATAGCCTATAGACGTATCACCATTGTTTTTCCATGTTAATGGAAAAACAGGGAAACCTAATTTATCACCGTCGCGTTTACTTAATTTTCCTTTACCTTCGGGTTTCAAAATTAGCGGTAAATGAGCAAATTGAGGAACCTCCCAACCAAAAGCACGATAAAGAAGTACGTGTAGGGCTAACGATGGTAACCACTCTTCACCACGGATAACATGTGAAATTTCCATTAAATGATCATCCACAATATTAGCCAAGTGGTAGGTTGGCATTCCGTCTGATTTAAATAGAACCTTATCGTCGAGAATAGCCGTATCAATTTGCATTGTTCCACGGATTATATCGGTGAGTTGGAGTTGTTCATTTTCAGGACTTTTAAATCGAATGACATACGGATCACCCTTGGCAATTCGTTCTGCAACTATTTCAGCATCAAGCGAAAGACTATTTTCAAGCTTTAAACGATTATGCCAATTATAAATAAAGGTTTTTCCTTTAGCTTCATGTGATTTTCTATGCGCATCAAGGGCTTCGGCAGAATCAAACGCATAATATGCATGTCCACTTTTGAGTAATATTTCAATGTATTTTTTATAGTGTTCTTTACGTTCAGATTGGCGATAGGGACCGTATGAGCCGGACTCACCCGTAAGATTAGGACCTTCATCAAATGGAATATTAAGCCATTGTAATGCGTTAATTATATATTGTTCGGCTCCTTCTACGTACCTTTTTTGATCGGTATCCTCAATACGAAGGATGAATGTACCGTTATGTTTTTTAGCAAATAAATAATTGTACAATGCCGTACGCACACCACCAATGTGTAATGGACCGGTTGGACTAGGGGCAAATCGAACTCTAACTGTGTTAATCATTTTGTTAAATTTGTCGGCAAAGATACTATTTGCCCGTTAAAATAGTATTTTTATAGATTAATAAGATGGGTAATTTTAAAGACATACAAGATAAACTTCAGAAATTTATTTCTAAGTATTATACCAATGAGCTAATTAAAGGGTTAATTCTCTTTGTGGCTTTTGGCTTGTTATATTTTTTAATTACCTTATTGATAGAGTATTACTTGTGGTTGTCGACTACGGGAAGGATGATATTATTTTTTATATTTCTAGCTGTTGAACTAGGTTTACTTATTAAATTTATCTGTATTCCTCTAGCAAAATTACTTGGGTTACGCTCAGGATTAAGCCAACAAGAAGCCTCAAAAATCATCGGAAACCACTTTTCGGAGGTAGATGACCGTCTATTAAACGTTTTACAACTTAACGAAAGTTCTGAGAAATCAGAATTATTAGTGGCAAGTATTGAACAAAAAGCAGCCAATCTTAGACCCATTCCTTTTAAACGAGCAATTAATTTTTCAACTAATGCAAAATATATAAAGTATTTAGCGATTCCCGTGGTGATTTGGTTGTTTTCTGCGCTTACAGGCAACCAAGCTCTATTTAATGAAAGTCTAGACCGCGTAGTTCATTATAAAACAGCTTATGAGCCACCAGCACCATTTAGCTTTACAGTGGATAATGAGAATTTAACCATGGTGGAAGGTGCTTCATTTGAGCTCATAATATCAACAGTAGGGGAGGTGATTCCTGAAAATGTAACCATCCATTTTGACGAACAAGAATATTTGATGAAAGAAGAATTACGGGGTCAGTTTTCCTTTTCGTTTTCAAATTTAACGGAGGAACTTGGGTTCTATGTTTCAGCCAATGGGGTAACTTCAATGCCCTATACTATTCAGGTAATTAACACACCTAAGATTACCAATTTTGAAATGAATTTAGACTACCCTAACTACACGGGTAAAAGAGATGAACGTTTACAAAACACAGGAAACACAGTGGTACCCGAGGGAACAGTGGTCACCTGGAACATTCGTACAAAATCAACAGATACTGTACATTTTGTAAGTCAAATCAAAACAGCCCTTCAAGAAAAATCGGCGGATTTGTTTAGTTTTAGTCAACAAATTCGTCGCGCAATGAAGTACCAAATCGCAACGTCAAATGAACACTTAAAGGAGTATGAAAAATTAGATTTTTCTATTCAAGTAATCCGTGATGAATTTCCTAAAATTGAAGTTAAGTCAGATATTGATTCAGTGCAGCGGGGGCCTATTCAGTTTGCGGGTCAATTAAATGACGATTATGGGTTAACTAAATTGCAGCTGGTGTTTTATAATGTTGATGATGAGGAATCCAAACTATACACTCCAATTGATGTAAATAATTCGACCTTCCAAGAATTTTATCATGTGTTTTCTCCAGAAACTGATCCTAGAATAAAAAAAGGAATGGCGTATGAAATGTATTTTGAAGTATTTGATAACGATGGGGTAAACGGGGCTAAATCAGTTAAAAGTAAAACCTTTAGTTATTACCAAAAAACAAAGGAAGAAATTGAAGAGGAACTGTTAAAAGAGCAAAAAGACAATATTGATGCCCTGACAAAGACTGGAGAGAAAACAGAGAAATTAAGTAAAGAATTTGAAGAGTTTTCAAAAAAGCTTAAAAATAAACCTGACTTAAACTGGAATGATAAAAAACAGTTTGAACAATTCATGAAACGCCAAGAGCAGTATCAAGAAATGTTAGAAGAGCATACAGATAAGCTTAAACAAACCTTAGATGATCAAGAGGAGACGTTGAATGATCCAAGCTTACAACAAAAAAAGGAACAACTAAAGAAACGGATAGAAGAGGCTCAAGAATTGCAAGAAAAAGATCGTTTGTTAAAGGAATTGCGCAAAATGGCTGAAAAGATGGAGAAGGAAGATATGATTCAAAAATTGGATAAATTGACCGAGCGAAATAAGCAAGAAAAAAGAACCTTAGAGCGCATGTTAGAGATGTCTAAACGTTTCTTTGTAGAAAAAAAGGCGGGTCAAATTTCGCGTAAGTTAGATACGCTTGCAGCTGAACAAGAGCAATTATCTGATAAGAAAGACGAAGAGAACACCCCGCAAGAACAAGAGGAATTAAATGACAAGTTTGAAAAAGTGAATGAGGATTTTGAGGAACTAAAAAAACAAAATACTCAATTAGCACAGCCCATGAATTTTCCTGATTCAAAAACAGATCGTGAGGTGATTAAAGAGGCAATGACGCAGGCAAAAGAAAAGTTAGAAGAACAAGAAGCTGAGGAAGAAGGAGAACAAGATAATCAACCGGCTTCTAATGATAGGAAGGCATCGAAAAAGCAAGCGAGAACAACACAAAAGGCGGCCTCAAAAAAGATGAAAGAGCTCAGTAATAAAATGTCAGGTGCGGTTCAGGCCATGCAAGGAGAAACTATTACAGAAGATATTGCTACCCTTCGAGGAATTCTGGAAAATTTACTCAGTTTTTCCTTTGATCAAGAACAACTAATGTTAGCGTTAGATGGCACGGATGCGGGCGATGCAGAATATCCTAAACACCTTAAAAAACAACAATTATTAAAAGAGCATTTTGAACATATAGACGACAGTATTTATGCCTTAGCGTTACGGCAAGATCAATTAAGTAGCACGGTACAGACAGACTTAACAGAAGCGCATTATAATATTAATCGGTCTTTGGCAAATATTGCCGACAACAGAATTCAACAAGGACAATCAAATCAACAGTATACCATGACCGCTGCCAATAATATTGCGGAACTGTTGAGTAATTTATTGAATAGCTTGCAAAACCCAAGTATGGGTGAAGGCCAAGGGCAGGGAAAAGGTCAGGGTCAAGGTCAAGGCGGGGGATTTCAATTGCAAGATATAATAAAGAAGCAGGGCGAAATGAAAGGGAAAATGCAGGAGGGAAATAAAGGAGACCAACAAGGCAAGGAAGGTAAGGAAGGTGAAGACGGTAATGCTGAGGGTCAAAATGGGCGTGGAGGAGAACAGGGTGATGGGGATGAAGATCGAAATGGGCAGTTGTATGAGATTTATCAAGAACAGAATAGGCTGCGTCAAGAGTTACAACAGTTATTAGAACAAGAGGGTGTAGAAGGTGACACTAAAAATCAAGGTAAAGCAGCGCTACGGTCCATGGAAAAACTGGAGCAGCAATTATTAGATAAAGGTTTTACTAATGAAGTAATTCAACAAATGCAGCAAATGGAACACGAATTACTCAAATTAGATGATGCATTAAAAGAACAAGGTAAAGATAATAAAAGACAAGCTACGAGTAACACCAAACAATTTCAAGAACGTGTTATACCGCCTATTCGTGGAGAAAAATTATTCTTTAATGTAGACGAAATTCTTAATCGTGAATCCCTCCCTTTACGTACAAACTATAAGAAAAAGGTGCAACAATACTTTAAAAAGAGTGAAGAATGATTTCATTTTATTATGAATTGCCTTTTGCCCTTCAAGAGGAGGCGCTAAGTGCGCACTGGTTGAGCCAGCTAATTGAGGCGGAAAACAAAAAGCTTGGCGAAGTAACTTATGTGTTTTGTACAGATGAATATTTGCTTGAACACAATATTAAATATCTGAAGCACAATACGTTAACTGATATTATTAGCTTTGATTACAGCATGGGAAATCTAATTTCTGGTGATATTTTCATCTCGGTTGATCGAGTAAAAGAAAATGCAGCTACCTATGAAGTTTCGATGGATGAAGAACTGCATCGGGTGATGGCGCATGGGGTATTGCATTACTGTGGATATAAAGATAAAACGAAAGAAGAAAAGCTGCTTATGCGTGAGAAAGAGGATTATTACCTATCTTTGCGCACTTTTTAAAATGGAACACATTAAATGTTCCACGTGAAACATGGGAATATTTCAAAACATATATGATGTTATTGTAGTTGGAGGAGGTCATGCGGGTAGTGAAGCCGCAGCGGCAAGTGCCAACCTAGGTGCTAAGACACTTTTAATTACAATGAACTTACAAAATATCGCTCAAATGAGTTGTAATCCGGCTATGGGTGGTATTGCTAAAGGACAAATTGTACGTGAAATTGATGCTTTGGGCGGATATAGTGGTATAATTACTGATAAAACGGCTATACAGTTTAAAATGCTGAACAAGTCCAAGGGTCCTGCCATGTGGAGTCCTAGGGCTCAAAGTGACCGAATGCGATTTGCTGAGGAATGGAGAATTCGTTTAGAACAAACAGAACACTTAGATTTTTATCAAGATATGGTAAGTGGGTTGTTGTTAGAAGGAGAAAAAGTAGTTGGAATTAAAACTTCTTTGGGCTTAGAGATTAAAGCGAGAGCAGTTGTTTTAACAACCGGTACCTTTTTAAATGGATTAATTCATATAGGAAATAAGAATTTCGGTGGAGGAAGAGCAGGTGAACGGGCCGCAGTGGGTATTACTGAAACCTTAGTTGACCTGGGGTTTACTTCAGGCAGAATGAAAACAGGAACACCACCTAGAGTGGATGGACGGTCGTTAGATTATAGTAAAATGATTGTACAGCCTGGAGATACTATTACTTCAAAATTTTCATATAGCAATGAAACGACAGCTTTAAAGGAGCAACGTGATTGTCACATGACTTATACCAGTCAGGAAGTGCATGATCTTTTACGAGAGGGCTTTGATAGGTCGCCAATGTTCAATGGTAGAATTCAAAGTATTGGTCCGCGTTATTGTCCATCTATAGAAGATAAAATTGATCGTTTTGCAAGCAAAGATCGTCATCAATTGTTTATCGAACCCGAAGGTTGGAATACCGTAGAGGTTTATGTGAATGGTTTTTCAACCTCCTTACCGGAAGATGTTCAGGCAAAAGCCTTGCGTAAGGTTGCTGGATTTGAGCAGGTAAAATTCTTTAGATTTGGGTATGCAATAGAATACGATTACTTTCCGCCAACACAGTTAACACATACCTTAGAAACTAAACTGGTGCAAAACCTTTTCTGTGCTGGACAAATTAATGGAACTACGGGATATGAAGAGGCGGCTGCACAAGGATTAATGGCTGGAGTAAATGCGGCGCTTAAAGTACAAGAAAAGGAACCCTTTATGTTAAAAAGAAATGAAGCTTATATTGGGGTGCTGATTGATGATTTAATTACTAAGGGTACGGAAGAGCCTTATCGGATGTTTACCTCACGTGCGGAATATAGAACCCTGTTACGTCAGGATAATGCGGATTTACGGTTAACACCTCGGGCACATGCTATTGGGTTGGCCTCAGATGCACGCTTAAAGCGAGTACTTGAAAAACAAGAGAAAACGGATTTATTCATTGATTATTTACGCACTACCAGTGTGGTGCCATCGGGCATTAATGCTATTTTAACGGCAAAGGGAACGGCAGCGATAAAGCAGTCGGTGAAAATGTTTAAAGTGGCAGCACGGCCACAGCTTGATTTTACTGATGTACGACAATTTCCTGGAGTGAATGATTTTATTATAGATCACAACATTGATGATGAGGTGATAGAGCAGACGGAAGTGCATGTAAAATATGCAGGGTATATAGAAAAAGAAAAGAACAATGCAGATAAATTGAATCGTTTAGAATATGTAAGTATACCTGCTAATTTTGATTACCATAAAGTGAAGTCGCTTTCGTATGAAGCGCGCGAAAAATTAACAAGCATTCAACCCGCCACCATATCTCAGGCCAGTCGGATTTCTGGAGTTAGTCCATCAGATGTGTCCGTATTATTGGTATATATGGGGCGTTAACGGGTAATGTTTCACGTGGAACTCTTCTAAAATAAACAATCGCTTTGAAGCCAACAACGCTAACCTGTAAAGATCATAGCATAAGTAAAGAAACATTTTCATTAGTCTATAATGAAGATCTGGCGCTCTATAAAACCGAGCCAGTACCAAAGGACCTTTCTGCCTATTATGAAAGTGAACGTTATATATCGCATACAGATTCAACCAAATCGGTGATGGATAAGGTTTATCAATGGGTAAAAAAAATAACCTTAAAACAAAAGTTACGATTACTCAATCGTGTTGCCATACGTAAAAACGTATTAGATATTGGTTGCGGAACAGGAGATTTTATAAAGTATTGTGAAAATGCGGGGTGGAGAACAACTGGCGTTGAACCGCATGAAGGAGCTAGAAAGACAGCGCAAGGAAAATGTCAGGGAAGCATACATTCTGCTATTGACACCCTAGAAGAACAATTTGATGTAATTACCATGTGGCATGTGTTAGAACACGTAGAAGATCTAGCGCATTATCTTGAGCGGTTAACGGAATTAGTACGGTCAAAAGGTGCCCTTATTATTGCAGTTCCAAATTTTAAATCGGATGATGCTAAACATTACGGAACCTATTGGGCGGCATATGATGTACCACGACATCTGTGGCACTTTTCTCAACAAAGTATAGAACGTCTTTTTGAGAATACGCCATTTACATTAGTTGAGACGAAAGGGATGAAATTTGACGCTTATTATGTCAGTTTATTATCCGAACAATATAAAACAGGTAGCTCCAAACCCTTAGCGGCATTTTGGTCAGGTTTTCGATCGAATTGGAAGGCAAGGAAGAGTTCGGAATACTCTTCGTTGATTTATGTCTTAAAAAAAGCATAATACGGCATATAAGGCGGATAGAGAATGCTTTTTTAGTAAAGCGACTATTGTGTTGTCTAAGCGGTAAAACACCGTTAAACAGCTTAAAAATGACGTAAAACTCAATAGGAGTTAATTATTGTGAAGTGTAATACTATAAATATTATTGATATTAACCAACTCGCCTAAAAAAACTATATTTGGCGAAATTTAAAAAACAGAATTAATGAAGAAAATTTTTGTGTTATTCACGTTAAGTTTGACCTTACTTTCATGTAGCCAAACAAAAATGGCTTATATTGATGTGGAAGAGATTATGAAAGAATACAAAGGAACTAAGGACAAGGAGGCTGAGATGAAAGAAAAAAGTGACGCCTTGCGAATTGAGCTGGATAGCTTAGCTACTAATTGGGAAAACAGAGCAAGACAATATCAGCAAGAAATGAACAGGTTGTCAGCAAAAGTAAAGGCAGAAAGAGAACAAGTGTTGATGCAAGAGCAACAAGCAATTAATCAACGACAACAAACCATTCAGCAACAAGTTCAAAATGAAGGGCAAGAAAGCTTAGTGGCAATTACCGAAGAAATCAAAGCATTTGTGAAAACCTATGCCACCAAAAACGGAATTCAATTGATTTTTGGAACCAGTGGAGCTAATGGTACCATTATGTATGGCGATGAATCTATGGATGTCACGGATGACGTGTTGGTACAATTAAATAAATCTTATAAATCAGCAAAAAACGAATAGTTTTTTAGTTTAAATTTTAGTTAAGTCCGTGCTTCAGGTACGGACTTTTTTTGGTTCAGCGCGTACTTATTAACAGCTTACATACTTTATTAACAATTTTTGCGTTATGTTTCTCCTAACTAATCGCGAAAACTGTACATGAAAAGATTTATAATTGCTTGTTTGTTGCTCTCCGCTACGATGCATTCGCAAGAATCTACGCCTAAGCATCTAATCAAATTTCTTGAAACAAATTCAAGTCATGCTGATTATCCGGCTTCATTTTTTGGAGATGATCACCTGGTATTTTCAACCCCGCTTGACGATAAAGGGAAACATCCAAAACAAGATTTATTCATTGCAAAATTTGATGAAACGGGTCAAATTGGTACACCAACGGTATTAGGCTTTGAAAATAGAACCGCGTCAAAAACGGGATTTGCGCTAAGTGCCGATCACCAAACGGTTTATTTTTCAGCAAAAAATAAACGCAAGGGTAAACATCAACTCTTTAAAGCAACTATTGATAAAGATGGGTTGTGGAACAATATCGTTCGACTTCCTTTTAACGATAATAAATATCACTTCACGTCTCCAACCCTAAGTCCAGATAACCGAAAACTATACTTTGCATCTGATAACAGACAGTCGTATGGAGGTACGGATATCTTTGTTGTAAACATTCAAGAGGATGGAAGTTTTGATCAACCCGTTAATTTGGGTAACCTAATTAATACAACGGGAAATGAAGTTACCCCCTTTGTTTCGGCAAGTAATGTTTTGTATTATTCTTCAGACGGCTTTCAGGCGAGTCAAGGTGGATTTGATGTCTATCAAAGTCAAATTTCTGAAGATGGGTTTACGGAGCCAGAAAATTTAGATGCACCCATTAATGG
>Ga0209344_10002155_pt1 | contig 22867 bp, 24 predicted proteins | sample Cruoilmetagenom6_FD_187293 | JGI IMG/M metagenome (GOLD analysis project Ga0209344, IMG submission 187293) | Oil polluted marine microbial communities from Coal Oil Point, Santa Barbara, California, USA - Santa Barbara Oil Seep Sample 6 (SPAdes)... | ecosystem: Environmental > Aquatic > Marine... | reverse complement strand
AGCAGGAAGTAGTAAGGTTATCCATTTGCATGGCGAATTATTAAAAGCGCGAAGCATCTTTAACAAAACCAATATTCAAGAATGGAAAACCGATATGAAACTTGGTGATTTGGATGCTAAAGGACACCAAATGCGACCACATATTGTATGGTTTGGCGAAGCCGTGCCTATGATGGATAAAGCTGTAGCTATTTGTGAAACCGCAGATATACTTATTATTATTGGTACCAGTATGCAAGTCTATCCCGCTGCGAGTTTAATGGATTATGTACCAGAAAATACTGCTACTTATTTTATAGATCCAAAACCTGCAATTGGCGCGAACAAACAGGTAACGGTTATTGCAAAACCTGCAACAATTGGTGTTCAAGAAGTTGTCGATTTATTGAAAACTTAGGTTTTAAGTCGGTTTCTATGTTGCATTATTTATTTCAATCCAATACCCATCTGGATCTTGAAAATAAATTTGTTGAATACCGTCTTTTCTAACATAATCTTTATTTACCGTACCAAGCCAATCGCTATACGCTATACCTAATGTGTTTAGGTGCTTTACAAAAGAGTCTAACGCTGTTAATGCTAAAGCAAAATGAACCGCCTTATTGGTCTTTACTTCTTCATTTGGCCTAGGAATGATATGTAATTGTTTACCTTCTCCTAAAGAAAACCATCTCGTTTTAGAATTGGAAGCTGTATTGGCAATCTCTTCTAGTTGCAGTACTTTCTGGTAAAATGCAACAGATTTGTCGACATCTTTTACCGAAATAGCTATGTGATTGAATGAAAAAGTAAACATGTTTTATCCTTTTAGAATAAGCTAATATCGCTATTAATTTTGGAATGCCATGAATACGCTACTTCGCAAACAAAAACGAAATAGAAAATGTACTACCATGTAGTAAACCGTTCGAAATGCTTATTGCAAAACCTGCAACTACTAGTTTGTAGAAATTTATTGGGTTGCTAATAGTTTTGCTCTTAAATCAAAAACAGCATTTTTTGCACTTATCGCATGAAGTCTCGCTCTTTCTGCGCTTTCCCGGATTAGCGTTTCATTAAATTCACTTTCGTTCGTTATCATTTTAGTAATTTCTTTTAACTCCACTTCTTTTCTGCTGGTTAAATCGAATCGAATAGCATCTAATATTTCATTTCCATCTATTTGATATTGATCATTTAGCAAGACAATAAGCTTCGAAAGATTCCTACTTAAGTTATCTATACTTTCTTTGTATTCTTGAAGTAATTCAATAGAAATAGCATCTTCCCCTAAATCATGTTGCGCAATTACAGTTGCAGCAAGTAGTCTTTTTTCTTCGGCTAAATAATCTAGATCGGTGCCAACATATCCTAATTGTCGGATGAGTTTATTTTTCTTTTGGACTTTATAAATATTATCTACTTGCTCGTCTAAACTAGTAATCCATGAAATAAAATTAGTAATTCCATTGGGTATGGTTACTTCCGAAGTTTGTGCATGTACATTTTGAATAATAAGTACAAGTACTATAAATAGCGTTTTCGTTTTCATTTGGTTTCCGTTTTAGATTTTCGAAATAATAAATAGAAACCAACAATTAAAAGAATCATTGGAAGGAATAATTGTTGCAAAGGACTATCGCCTTTCTCCATATAGCGATGAATTATATCCATCTTAAAATAGATAGATATCAATCCATAACAGATAGCAACTAACCCAAAAACCTTCTTTAAGTTCATATTTTAAATATTTCAAAACATCTCGTAATTCACTTATTATAAGCGAATTAACAAATCTAAGTTACACGTTTTATTTTAGATAATCAAATGGAATCTAAAAGAATAGCGATTGGTTTAAAACGCCAATCGCTATTTTTAGCTTATTTATTCTCGGGGTTTTTCCAATCGGACTTCAAATAGATTAAAGCATCTAATAGTGCTTTTTTAGACGATTTGGGATGAAACCCTAATTCTTGTTTGGATTTGGAGATGTCGTAATCCTGTTTTAATCCGTAGAACATATCGATATAATGTCGTTGTAATAAAGGCTCTTTTCCTGTTAGTTTACTAGTAAACTCCATTAATCCTGCTACCGAGTATAATAAACACTTAGGTACTTTCTTAGGCGTTTTTAGATGCAATTCTGGATATAACGCTGCCGCAATTTCTACGCTTTCTTGTAAAGTAGTATGTTGTTCATTAGCCAAGATATAACGTTCCCCATTTTTTCCTTTTAGCATGGCTTGATAAGCACCAAAAGCAACATCTTTTACATCGATCCAATTTAAGGTAACATTGGTATCTACAGGAATTTCACCCTTTAAAATTTGAGATACAAGTCTGTTGGTATAACTCAATTTATATGCTTCACTCCCAATCATTGCAGCAGGTAAAATTAAAACCGTTCTAATACCATATTTTGCTCCTAAGGAAATCGCCAGTTTATCGGAATCATTTTTAGAATTGTAATACCAGTTTCTTCGATCTTTATTATAACCATTAGCCACATTTGCAGGTAATTTTGTAAAGTCTAACGAAGCAACCGAACTTACATATACGATATTTTGGATGCCACATTCTTTTGCAATATCAAATACATTTTGGGTTCCTTGTACATTGTTATCATAAATAGCAACTTTGGGATTTTTCGCCCACATACTAAAGTTAGCACCTACCGCGTATATATTGGTGACGCCCTTAAATGCTTTTCTTAGAGATTCTCGATCGGTAATATCTGCTTGAAATACTTCACAATCTAATCCTTTAAAAGGTTCTTGATTCGAATTATCTCGCACCGTTGCTCTTACTTTTTGGTTTTTAGAAAGTAATAACCGTACCAAGTTATTTCCTAAATGTCCGTTTGCTCCTGTTACTAATGAAATTTCTTTGCTCATCTTTATTTTTGTTTAAGCAAAGGTCCATCGTTTTCAAGTCGTTAAAAATAACATTTGTTAGAAAGTGATTTGTTTTCGAATCCGACTTAAAGATTGCGGTTCTATACCTAAAAAGGAAGCGATATTATCTACAGAAACATGTAGCGCTAATTTCGGATTTTGATTTAAAAACTTCAAATAGCGTTCTTTAGCAGATAAGATTTGAAAATCTTTAACGCGTTCCAATTTACAGCTTAAGTGTTCATTAGTAACTTCTTTTATAAAATTACTCCAAAAGCTAGTACTTACTAGTAAAAGATCATAGTCTTCTTTGGAAACTTTTACTAGCTTACAATCGGTAATCGTTTCATAATAATCTAAAGATGGTGTTGCACTCATAAAGCTATCTAAAGAAGTAAAGAAATCCTGTTCGGAAACTAAATGCTGAATAACTAATTTACCATCTATATTCTGATATCCTTTTACGATGCCACTACTTAAAAAATAAACATATCGCTCTACTCTTCCCGCTTCTAAAAGCTTGGTTTGGGCAGCAATATCTTCGGTTATAAAACATTTTTCTAGTAAACTAATGTCGTCCTTGGTTATAGAAAATCGGGATTGAATATAATGTAGTAAGCTTTTCATTGTTGTATTTTAAAATGAGATCTCGTTTTAATTATTACGCTAATCTAAAGAATAATAAACAGAATTCCTCCACTTTAAAAGAAAGGAATACCATTATATCTCTAGCCAAGCATTGAAATTTCCAGTCTTATTTTGGCTGGTTCTTAGCACTTTACTTCCCGCATTTAAGAATATAGATACCGTATTTTTATTATATCTTTCTAGCTTATTAATAAATTTACGATGTACAGTTTCACTACGATTAATTCGAAAAAATAGTTTAGGGTCTAAAACCAGTTCTATTTCTTTTAAAACGGTTTGTGGCATGATATGTCTTTTATTCGTTTTATCAAAAGCAAAAACAATTCCGTTATCTGCTTGAAAACACACAATATCTTCCACTTTTAAAAAGTAAATTTCTTTATTAGATTTGATTGCGAATTGATCTTTATATGTCACATTATTTTCCGCATTTCCTTTTAGAAATTGATTTACAGTGTGCATTAAATCCTTATAATTCACTGGCGGATTTCCTTTTAATCGGATAAATTTATCCCAAGCATTCGAAAATCGTTCCAACGAATATGGTTTTAAAAGATATTCTATGCCGTTTGCTTCAAATGCGTGCATTAAAAACGCATTGTATGCAGTAGTAAAAATAATCGGACAGCTTAAGGTCACCTCATTATATACTTCAAAAACATTTCCATCTCTTAATTCTATATCCGAAAAAATAAGATCCAAATCATGCGGCTGTTTTAAAAGCGCTTTAGTAGCTGCAACCGTTTCTAATTCTGTTACAATTTCATACGAATTACAGACTTGCTCGATATATCGTTTTAGCTTTTTTCTAGCTGGTGCTTCATCTTCAATGATTAGTATTTTATACATCTGTCGGTTTATTTATAAATGGCAATCTTACTTTAAAATGAGTCTCATTTTCTTCAATAACAAGGTCTTTATTTCCTAATAAAGTGAATTGGGTAGATAGGTTTTTAAGCGCTCTACCGCCAGTTATTTTTTTATGTTGTTTTGCAATTTTATTATTAGTCACCTCGATATCCTCATCCATAGAAATAACAATATGCACCGGATTATCTAACATCCCTACGTTATGATCTATGGCGTTTTCAATCAATACTTGCAGACAAAAAGGAGGAACTTGCATATCTGGTGCTTTTTCATGTTGCTGAATTTCTAAAGTATAACAACCAAAATACTTTTCTTCCATCAATTTAAAATAACTTTTTGTAAACTGAATTTCCTCTTGTAACGACACCAACTTTTTTTCTGAAGTCATTAAAGAATAGCGATATAGCTCTGAAAAATCGTGTAGAAAATTACTCGCTTTATCTTTATCCTCCTCTATAAGTTGATCTAATGTATTGAGATTATTAAATAAAAAGTGCGGATTTAACTGCGCCTTTAGTTGTTGTATTTTACTAGATGCTAATGCCTTGTCATAGGCGTTAATCTTGATTCTATAAGAATCGTTTTCTATGGAATATAAATAGGCTAGATATAAACTTCCGAATAACACAAACTCTACAACTCGATCCATATTAACAGCGATTAAGGTGTGTACATTAAAATTTCTGGAAACCGTATCGAATATGGTTGCGATTATAAACCCAAATAGGTTTGAAGCAAATAGATATACTACAAATGTGATGCTAAAATATTTCAAATAGGCTTGAAGCAGGTTTGCATCTTGCGCATCTTTTTTCCCAACATACTTTATCACCACTTTGAGGTAAGCGAAAATAATAAAAGCGCTTAAAAAGGTAAAAAATGGTCCGTCTGGTAAAAAAACCACATCCCATTGTTGACCTGCACTAATCCTGTTATTAACAACAAGGACATAGCTTATTACAAAAATAAATAGGATAAAATATTTATCCATTTGTATATATTTTAATAGCTTTTTCATTGGTAGGCAAATTAAGAAACTTCCTGAAAACCGTTTTATTATGCTTTCAGAAAGTTTTACATTACTATTACATTATTCTGGCCAAGAGTTGGTTATTTTTCCTTGATCATCATACACTTCCAGTTTTACATTGTTATTTCTATCTACATAAAACATTGCTTTGGTTTCCCCATTTTGGCCAAATAGAAATAACCCGTTATTCTGACTTCCTGTTTTTCCAAGCATTATTCTTGGTGTTGCTCCAATAAGTCCTTGATCTGCATATTCTTTATATTTTTGTTTCCTTAATTTTCGATCTGTAATACTGTTTATTTCTTCCATGATCTTGGTGGTTTCCTTTTGGGATACATTTGCAGTACGATCGTTAAACGTTAATGCGCTGCTCACTCTTCTTTCGTCCCCTTTCCCAACATCTGTAGTTAAGAGCTGCATTACTTGGTCACCATCATATTGATCGTATGTTAATGACAATCCGGAGCTATGTCCGTTCTCATTTTTTGCTCCGTCGTATATAAATCCGCCACATTCAATCCCATCCTCATTAAAAAACAACATTCCCGAACGTTTTTTTCTATTTTTAGTAACTTCTCTGTTATTCACCGTATTTGTTCCATTTGGGAACTGTTCTACATTGGTAATTATCATTTTAATAGTACCATCGGCTTCCACAATATTAATGCGTTCTACATCAATAGTACCGAACTTTTTATTTTCATATGTTTTAAAGGAAAACAAAAGGAATACAGTCATAATAGCCACTGCACTTGCTGTAAATGTTCTTAAGATTACTAATTCTCGATTCGTTTTTTTCATGGTCTCCATTTTTTGAATAGTTTAATTGTTGGAGACAATAGTAGTACAATCATAGAATGGCAACAAGGCTTATATCCTGAGTACCGGAAAATAGTTATTTAATTAAGGAAGAATTACGTTAAGTGATTTTCAAAATTATCTATTTGGATCTTTGTTTTACTTTTTATAGGATTTTATTCTGCTATTCGTTTTAAATCCAGATCATGAAAATCAAAACTAAAATCTATATTCGGTGAGATTCCTTTTATTTTTATGCTTTGCGCTTTTCCTTTTTCACCTAAAGTAAAAGTTACAAATGCATCTGCATTCATATCCTGGTATTCCCATTTTACAGCAAAGGTTTCGTCTTCATAAAAATACAATGGTCCATTTAATTTTGGAGAACGATGAAATTTCAGCCATAGTTGGTCATCTTTCATAAAAATTTCGCAATTCCCAAACCAGCTATCTTTATACAAGCCGATATATTTTTTAGTATCGATGGATTTATCTTTTAGATTTTCTACCGTTTCCCATACTTTATCGGTTACGGCATCTCCTTCACTTTCTTTCGATTTTAAATAATCGGAATACTTATCCATCCAATCAAAATTATCTAAGCCCAAATACATATCTAAAATAGTTTGGGATACAGAAGAAAATAATCCCGCGCCATCATCACTGGTATTCGTCAAAATAACGATACCTAAATTCATATCTGGAATTAAAATAGTTTCGGATAACATTCCTGGTAAACCTCCAGTATGTTCCACTTTCATATTCCCTAAAACATCCGACAAAAACCAACCCAATCCATACCCTGAAAAATGCGAATTATATCTCGGATTTTTACGCACGCCCATCACGGTATGCATTTTCCACATTTCATCATGATTGGTAGTAGAAAAAAGTTCTTTATCTAGTTTTTCGCCATATTTCCCAGCATTTAATTGTACAAACATCCATTGGCATAAATCGTCTACATTAGAAAATATTCCTCCTGCAGCGCCATTCATCATCTCTTTAAAAGTTGGTATCACACGAATAACTCCAGCTTCCGTAGCATGCGATGCTGATAAATTAGAAGTGTCTTTTATGTCTGTTAAAGAGGAAAATGTATTGTCCATTCCTAAAGGTTCCAGAATTCTTGTTTTGGTAAACGCTTCCCAAGTCATGCCACTTTTTCTAGCAATCAATTCTCCTGCAACGATATATAATAAATTATCATAATCCCATTTGGTACGAAAGGCAGACGATGCTTTAAAATGCTGAAAACTGGACAATAAATCGTCCATTGTAAAATCTGTTCCGTCTGGAAAAAACATTAAATCTCCCATTCCTAAAGGCAATCCGCTACGATGCGTTACTAAATCTAGAATACTAAAATTAGCTTCTACATAGTCATTATACATCGTGAATTCTGGAATGTGATCTTTTACTTTATCTTCCCAATTTATTTTACCTTCTTCCACTAAAATAGCCAATCCCGCAGTGGTAAATGCTTTACTATTAGAAGCAATTGCAAATTGTGTATGTTCATTTACAGGCTCTTTAGTTGTAATAGATTTTACACCATAACCTTTACTATGAATTATCTTTCCATCTTTAACCACAGCAATTGCAGATCCAGCAACGTTGAACTTTGTCATCGCATAGTGCACTATAGAATCGATTTGTTTGGAAGATACTTGCGAAAAAACAGTATTGGTAAACAGTAATACAAATAATAAAAGACTTAGATGTTTAGCTTGGGTATATTTCATAATTTCTAAAATGGATTAAACGCACACTAAAAGTAATGATTAATATTTTATTAGGTTGTATTTCTTCTTATTTCACGTACAAACAAACTTTAAAGCAATGGAGAAAAAAGACGCGCTACTTTTTCTAAAAACTGAAGATACTTTGGTCTGTTTTCCCAGGTTTCATAATTCATTGTATCTGCACTTTCTAAATCTTGATAAAACACCTTTTTAAGTTGCAGCGTTATTTCTTCATCATAAACAATAGCGTTTACTTCAAAATTAAGATCAAAACTTCTATAGTCCATATTTGCAGTACCAACGATGCTTATTTGATTATCAATGACTACAGTTTTAGCATGCACAAAACCTTTTTGATATTTATAAATTTCAATTCCAGCTTTAAGAAGCGATGCGTAATAGGAATTAGAAGCTAAATTAGCTAATTTAGAATCGGATTTACCTGGAACAAGAATTTTTACAGAAATGCCACTTTTTACTGCAATAATTAGCGCATCTAAAATACTATCATTAGGAATAAAATATGGAGTAGTAATTAGAATTTCTTTTTTTGCCAAACCAATAGCTTGAAATAAAGCAAAAAGAATAGTTGGTGTATCTGAATCTGGTCCGCTTGCAGTTATCTGAACGGTTTTATCCTGATTACAAATAAATTTCTCTTCTTTTGGAAACAGATTATCGTCTATTTTAATTGCATCGTTTGCACAAAAATTCCAATCACACAAGAATAGAAATTGCAAGTACCAAGTAGCTGGTCCTTGTATTTTTAAGTGTGTATCTCGCCAAAAAAGTTTTTTATTTTCGGTATTAATATAATTATCACTTACATTTATTCCGCCTACAAATGAAGTTGTTCCATCTACAACAATAATTTTTCTATGGTTTCTATAATTGATTCTACTAGCCAATGCATAAAACTTTATTTCATAGAAAGGAGAAGCTTGTACTCCTGCTTCTTTTAGTTTTGGAATGCATTTTTCCCGAATAGAACGACTACCAAAATCATCATAAATGAATCTTACTTTAATCCCTTCATCTGCTTTTTTAATTAACAAATCAACCAGTTGGTTTCCTATTTTGTCATCGTTAAAAATATAATATTCAATATGTATATGATGTTTTGCTGCTTCTATTGCTTTAAAAACTTCGGGGAATTTGTTTTCCCCATTTATTAGTAACTGTACATCATTACTGTTTGTTAACGGGCTTAAATTTTCATTTAGAACCAAATGAATCAGTTTCTTATTACTCTTTACAGCAGCATCTCCTTCTTTTAGAATTTCTTCAGAATACTTAATAAGTTCTGTTTCTAAATTCTCTTGGAGTCGTCCATTACTAATCAGCTTTTTATCATATAGTTTTCGTTTTCGATAATTGACTCCAAAAGAAAAATACACCATCATTCCTACTAAAGGTAAAAGTATAACTAGCAGTATATAGGTTATGGTCTTCGTTGCATTATCGGTATCAAAAATAATACGAAAGCAAACAAAAATGAGTACTATTACATAAACTACTTGCGCAATTAGAATCCAATTCATTTCTGTTTCTTATTAATTAAACTTACGTTTATATTCTCGACCTATTTATTACTAATTAAGACAAGTTTTTTAAGCGTTTCTCCTGTACAAATTACTTATATCTTGTGACTTATTTGTTAGATTAAAGGGTTACTTTAAATTTTCAGCAATTAGCATTAATAAAAAAGTTTCTCTTTCAATAGACATTCCTTTTTTATCGCTAGTAGCCATGGTTTCTTTATTGTGCTTTATAGCTTCATGAATATTAATCCAAACCGCTTTCATACCATTTTTAGTTTCATAAAGTTCTAATTTTGATTCGCCAAGCTCTTTATTTACCTCACAGGTATAGCAATACGAAATCATGTGTTGCACATCATAATCTGGTTTATACCAAGGTCTGTATTCTTCATAGACACCAAAGGCTTGGATGTTTCTAATATTTTTGGCTCCTGTTTCTTCACCAAGCTCACGCATCATACCATCGACTTTATCCTCGTTTAGATCTAAACCTCCTCCTGGAAGACTATAATCTTCATATCGCTGCGTATACATCAATAAAATACTATTTCCTTGAACAGCGATACTTCTAGTTGCCAACCTTGTAAAAACAGTTTTATTTTCTAAAGTTTGTACTTCTGGATGGTAATGGGTTTTTAAATTTTGCATTAAAACATTCTAGTAATTGGGTATACTTTCATACGGTTATTTATTCTTTTCTTCTATCCACTTACTCATGAACTTTGTGCTTTGCAACGTGTGATGCATTAGTATTTGTCCGGTAAAATTATTTTGTCTGTGATTCTTTAGTTCTTGAATAGTCGCATCCAGAATGGTAATAAATCCTTTTTCAATTTCGTTTTTATTAAAACGTGAATTAATTACTTGAAAACCGTTTTGCTGTTTTTCTACCCAAAGGTTTTCATTCGTATAAAGTTCGACTGCTTTATCTGCGAATTCTTGGGCGTTATCTGAAACAAATCCGTTAGTTTGTATATCACCAAACATCCCTTCTGCTCCAATAGTTGTAGTAACACAAGGCGTTCCGTTCTGCATGGCTTCTGTCAATTTCCCTTTTAGTCCGGCTCCAAATCGAATAGCCGCCAAACATACTTTTGCTTCTTGCATGACTTGATTTGCATCTTCAGCAAATCCTTTTATTAAAAAACCTTCTTTTTTATTATGTAACTGATTTACTTTCTGGCTAGCATACGATCCATAAACATGCATTTCGGCTTTTGGTATTTGCTTGCGTATTAAAGGCCAAATCGTTTCTTTTAAATATAAAACGGCATTATAATTCGGCTCATGTATAAAATTACCAATAGTTATAAAGTGACTTCTTTCTTCAAAACTTGGCAATTTATGTATCCCTTCCGAAGTAATTGGATCGAGCATAAATGGTAAATAATGTAATAAAGCTGCATCTACTTTAAAACGATGCTTCAAAATTTCTATTTCCGCTTCCGAAATAATCAAAGTGACATCACATCTGTACATACTAGCAATTTCACGCTTTGCAGTATCGCTAAACAAATATTGGTCTGTAAAAGGCTGTTTATCCTTAAAAGCTTGCTGTCTTCCTTTTCGTAAAAAATGAAGATCTTCGGTATCTAGAATTCGTAATGCACTCGGACAATTTTGAGCAACACGCCAGCCAAATTGTTCTTCCATCATAAACCGGTCAAATAAAACAATATTTGGATGTAATTCTTGAATGAAAGTATCAAAACTCGTATTATTTAATTCGATAGCAACTTGTGAAACTCCGATAGTTGTTAAGTCAAAAGCATTATCACTTTTTGCACAAGGACTAGCAAAGGTGATCTGATAGTTTTGATTTAAAAAGACTTGAATGAGCTGCATCATTCTACTTCCTGCTGCAGAACTCTTAGGTTCTGGCCAAACAAATCCTATAATTAGTACGTTTTTTGACACGAATATTTATTTTTTTGGATTGTTAACGGAATACGGAACTCTAGTTATTCTGGTTTTGGCATTAAACCATATTTTAATCGTACATTTTTTGCCCAATGAATAACAGATGCTCGCTGCGCTTCGGTAAGATTTGCTTCGCTATGCGTCCAAGTATACGAATCTAAAGGCATTTCTTTTTCTTCTACCATTTCTATAAGTTCATCAAACTTATGGTCTTTCTTTTTCACAGAATTAGCTTCCCAACCAGATACATTAAAATGTTTTTTACCATCTTTTACATGACTTGCTAGCCAATAATTTACTGGTGTTATTTTATTGTACCAAGGATAAGTGGTTACATCACTATGACAATCATAGCAGCTCGTTTGTAAAATAAGTTTCACATCTTCTGGCGGATTGGTTTCCGTTTCAAAAGCGGTAATAGATGTTAGATCCCCTTCATTTCTTTCTGGCCCGAAAAATTGAGCGATCACAAATACTACTAGTAAAGCCAAAAGTATCTTTCTAATAATTTTCATCTATTTTTTTTTATTAATTTTAGACTTTAAAAATACTAAATCTTTTGACTACAGCGCAACTCTACGAAGAATTAAATTATGTAAATCACTCGCGTGAGAAACGCTTGTATTATGCTAATCTGGTAATTGCTAATCCCGATTTAATTGAAAAATTACTAGAAATCCTCTTTATGGTGGACGACAAAATTTCGCCTCGTGCTGCTTGGGTTTTTGAATTTATGTGTAAAGAAAATCTGGAAGAAGCGATTCCGTATCTTGATTATTTCACAGAGAATATGCATAAAGTACATCAAGATTCTGCGGTTAGACCCGTTGCAAAAGTCTGCGAGTATTTAGTAAAAGCATATTATTCAAGAACCGATAATAGGATGAAAACGGAATTACTTCCGAGACATCGTGAAAAAATCATAGCAGTCTGTTTTGATTATATGATTAATGACGAAAAAATTGCTCCAAAAGCATACGCCATGCATTCTCTGTATTTACTTGGTAAAGATTATGATTGGATTCATGCCGAATTGGTTTTAATTTTAGAGCGTGATTTCCAGATGCAAAGTTCTGGATTTAAAGCGAGAGCGAAACAGATTATAAAAAAGGTGAAATCGAAAAAATCGTAATTCTAAATTCGTAATTCGCAATTCTAAAACCTATCTTTGCCACTTTCAAAAATGCATCGAAATTTTTATGAAGATGCACTTAAAAAACAACATACACTATGTCTTTAAACACACTAAATGCCATTTCTCCTATTGATGGAAGATACCGAAATAAGGTAGATGAATTAGGTAAATATTTTTCGGAAGAAGCGCTTATAAAATATCGCGTTTTAGTAGAAATCGAATATTTTATTGCGCTTTGTGAAATTCCTTTACCGCAATTAGAATCTGTAGACAAATCCATTTTTGAAGAGTTAAGAGCTATTTACACCAATTTTTCTACCGAAGATGCTTTAGCTATTAAAGACATTGAAAAAGTTACGAATCATGATGTAAAGGCCGTTGAATATTTTATAAAAGAAAAATTTGACAAACTTGGTTTACAAGCATATAAAGAGTTTATCCATTTTGGATTAACCTCTCAAGACATCAACAATACAGCAATTCCCCTAAGCATTAAAGATGCTATGAACGATGTGTATGTACCAGAATATTTTATAGTTCTTAACCGTTTAAAAGAATTAGTAAAAGATTGGGCACATATTTCTATGCTAGCAAGAACGCATGGTCAACCTGCTTCTCCAACGCGATTAGGAAAAGAAATCGAGGTATTTGTGGTGCGTTTAGAAGAACAATTTAATTTATTAAATGATGTACCAAGCGCGGCTAAATTTGGTGGAGCAACCGGAAACTTTAATGCGCACAAAGTGGCATATCCAAATATAGATTGGAGAGCTTTTGGAAGCACATTTATACAAGAAAAATTAGGTTTACAACACTCGTTTCCTACCACACAAATTGAGCATTATGATCATATGGCTGCTTTGTTTGATGCTTTAAAACGTATAAACACGATTCTAATAGATTTAGATAGAGATATCTGGACTTATGTTTCTATGGATTATTTTAAGCAAAAAATTAAAGCTGGTGAAGTTGGAAGTAGCGCAATGCCACATAAAGTTAATCCTATCGATTTTGAAAACTCGGAAGGTAACTTAGGAATTGCAAATGCAATTTTTGAACATCTTTCTGCCAAATTACCAATATCTAGACTACAACGTGATTTAACAGATAGTACTGTTTTACGTAATGTTGGAGTACCTTTCGGACATACATTAATTGCTTTTAAAAGTACTTTAAAAGGTTTAAACAAATTGTTATTGAATGAATCTAAATTTGCGGAAGACTTAGAAAACAATTGGGCCGTTGTTGCAGAAGCCATTCAAACAATCTTAAGAAGAGAAGCATATCCTAATCCGTATGAAGCTTTAAAAGGTTTAACAAGAACCAATGAAAAGATTACAAAACAATCTATTTCAAATTTTATTGATACCTTAGAAGTATCTAACGAAATTAAAGAAGAGTTAAAAGTGATTTCGCCTAGTAACTATACAGGAATATAATTTTTTTATGCTTAAAGACAGTCAATCGATATTAATTTGCGGAATAGTAACACTATCCTTTGTCTTTTTTGGAATATTAGACATTTTGGATACTATTTTTATTGCTGGACCTATTGTTATAGGCTTTCTTGTTGTTGTTGTGAATTTAATTGTAACCAAAAGAATTCCAGAAGCCGAAGAGCTAGAACAAATTAAAAAAGCAAAAGAAACTGCTTCTGAAGAGATCTAAAAGATTAAAAATTTATACATAAAAAAAGGCTTACCATTTAGGTAAGCCTTTTTTATGAAAATTAACGTACTGGTTTTTACTTAAAAAATTCCATTAGACCTTTTAACTGTGTGTCATCTACTTTTCCTTTATTCATAGATTCTGCAAGTCTTACTAGTTTTGCAGGGCTCATATCTTCTCCTAAGACACGTAAAACACCAAAGCCATATTCTTTAGAGCTTCCAAAAACAATAAACTCATCGGCAAGGTCATCATCGCCAATATATTTTACCGTTAATTTAGAACCAAACATATTAAAATCACCTAGTTCTATATATCTATCGTCTTTTAAAATAGAAGCCACTTTAGCCATTTCTACTTTATAGGTTTCTTGATTAGTACTGTCTAATTTAAAACCTAAAAAATTAAGTTTTTCGATAGAGTTATATGCTTCTTTTTCGCTTTCAGAAAGATCTGCATTTTCAAAATCTACAATACTTGTAGGTATATCTACGGTTGTAAAACTTGCTGTTTCTTGATTATCTACAAAGTACGTTTGTAAAGATTCTTTATTGTTACAACTTACTAACAAGGTTATTGTTAGTAAGCCGCCCAATAGTTTTTTGATTGATGGTTTCATGTATATATTATTTGTTTTTGATTGGTCACATGTTGCTTCTTTAATAGTCATTCCATTAGATATCGAATGCTGGTTAAAGAAGTTTCATGTTTTTATTTTTTATCGTCTAAATGTTCTCCTCCTGGAATGTTCATTTTCTTGGTAAGTTTAGAAACTTGTTTTAAATCAATATCTCCTGTTAAAGACACGATAACCGTTTCAAATTTACGTTGCTCCCCATTTACAGAAATATCAGATCCTTCCATGTGTTTACTTATTCCGTTAACAAAAATTAAAAGCTCTTTTACGTGGTCTTCATCTTTTCCTTCCTTAACAAAGAATTTAATTATAGTTCCATCATCTTTAACTTCCATTAATTCTTCTAAGCTACTTGCTTTAGAATTTACCCAAGAAGCTAAATCTGCAGAAATGGCACCTTTTTCTGTAATAATAGTTTTTAAACTAGTAATACTGTTTACCATTGCTAGATATTCATTTGCTTCAGGATCATCGCTATCGATATCCATTTTAGCCAACATTTGAAACATTTTTGGTTTAATGTTTACATAGGTTACATCTGCATTATCGCTATATTTCGAAAAAATATCTTGTGCCATAGATGTTAAAGGCATCATTAATAAAGCCATTGCGACTAAAATTACATTCTTTTTCATTTTGTTTCTTTTATTATTTATTTGTGTGTTCATTTTTGTAGTATTTATTTGTTATTAATTGTAAAAATGTGTTCGCCTATTCCTCTTTTAGATTTGTTTAAAAATAAGGTGGATAGCTCGATTCCTTTTTTCTATTTTTTAAAGATTAAACGTGTTGTGTTATCTACTTCTGCTAGATAATTAATACTTGAAGCGCCTTTATTAAATTGCTTAGAAATCATTTCTAAAGATTTTTTCACTTCAAGATATGCCATTTCAGGATCATCATAAGTACCTAAATCTTCTGCAGAAGTTAGAGGCGATTTAAAATAAAATCCTAACATAAGAACTGCTACTGCTGCGACAGAAATCCATTTATACAAATTGTTTTTGTTAGATTTTAATGGAACGTCTTTAGTAAACTTTTCTTCTTGGCTTACCGAAAAATAAGCAAACATTGGTTTATACATTTCTAAATGTGGCGCTACAGTCTCTTGTTTAAAATAGTCTTTTAACTGCTGCTCTTCTTTTAGCGATGTTTCGCCATTGTTGTACTTTTCTAGTAATTGTTCTATATTATTTAACACCATAATTGTGTGTTTTTGTTAATTTTTCTCTTATTGTTTTTCTTGCTCTAGACAATGCTACTCGCACTGCTGTATTATTCATATCCAGCATCTTGGCGATTTCGTCAAAATCATATTGCTCAATATCTCTTAATTGTACTACCATTTTTTGTTGCTCTGGTAAATCTTCCATTATTTTAGCAACCCAATTCACACTATCACTAAATTCTAATTGCTTTTGCAAAGAAGTATTATTGTCTTGGTAGTTACTGTGTACCAACTTTAAATTCTGTGCTTGCTTCGATTTTAATTTATCTAAACAAAAATTCTTCGTCATCGTCATAGAAAATGCTTCTACATTTTTATACTCTTGAATCTTGGTTTTATTCTTCCATAATTTTAAAAGCACTTCTTGTGTTGCATCTTCTGCTTCTTCTCTAGACACTAACAATCGCTTTGCTAAACGAAACACCTTATCTTTAAAGGGCATTACAATATGTAAAAACTCTGTTTGTGTCATTATTTTTGGTTTCATTCCAATTATTAATTGGTTCTAGTTATAAAACGGCTTGGTAAGGGCGGTTTCTATTAAGACGAACAACTCTATATTTTGTTACAATAAATTTTTAGTTGCCAATATAATACCTATTTTTAAAGTGAAAAAGAAACCCTTATTGCTATGAATACTATAAAAAGAATAACGCTTCTATTCTTTGCAGCATCCTTATGTACTGCTTGTTTTGAAGATTTAGATGATAATCCGGTTACCAGTAAAGATATTAAAGACTTTGTTTACAAAGGAATGAACTATGCCTATTTATACAAAGAAAATAAACCAGATTTAGCAAATAATCGATTTTCTAATGACAGTGATTACGCTAGTTATTTAAATGGATTTGAATCTCCGGAATCTTTATTTGAAAACTTAATTTATGATAGGCAAAATGTAGATCGATTTAGTTGGATTACTAATGACTACATAGCATTAGAGGAAAGCTTTAATGGCATAAGAAAAAGTACTGGTTTAGAGTTTGACTTTTATTTTGAGCCTGGAAGTACTACCAATGTTTTTGGAATAATAAAATTGGTTTTAAACAATAGTCCTGCGGAAGATCAAAACCTGCAACGCGGACAAATATTTAATGCCGTTGATGGTGTCGCTTTAACGGAAAACAATATTAATTCTTTATTTAGTGGAGATACATACACCTTAAATCTTGCAAACTATAATGATAATAATACGCCAGATGAGGATAGTGATGATACTATTGAGGCAACCTCAGAAACAGTTACATTAAATAAAGTTGCCTTTACCGAAAATCCTGTCTATAAAACCGAGATACTAGAAGTCAACAATCAAAACGTTGGTTATTTAATGTATAATGGTTTTACTGCAGATTTTAACAACCAACTAAATAATGCCTTTGCAACCTTACAAAGTAATAATGTGCAAAACTTAGTTTTAGATTTACGCTATAATCCTGGAGGATCTGTAAATACGGCAACGCTTTTGGGAAGTATGATTACCGGACAATTTAACGGAGAAACCTTTGCCAAACTAATATATAACGACGATTTACAAAGTAGTAATACCGAATATCGTTTTACAGATTCCTTCGACGGAAACAGCATAAACAGTCTGAATCTACAAAAGGTGTACATACTAACTACCAATGCTTCTGCTTCTGCAAGCGAAATGGTGATCAATAGCTTAAAAGCTTACTCGCAAATAGAAGTTATTCAAATTGGGGTTGAAACTAGAGGGAAATCGCAAGCGTCGATAACTATTTATGATTCTCCCAATTTTAAACGAAGTGGTGCAAACCCATTACATACGTATGCAATGCAGCCATTAGTAGCAAAAACAGTAAATAAATTAGATATTAGTGTTCCAAATGAAGGGCTAACTCCAGACATTATATTAAAAGAAACACCAAATAATTATGGCATTTTAGGAAATGCAAACGAACCATTACTTGCTGCAGCTTTACAGCAAATTTTAGAAAACGGAAGATATGTACAACCTAGAATAAATAACTTTAATAAACTAAACACAAAAGTAGATTACCAACCTTTTGAAAACGGCATGTACATTGACTAATAAAACATATTTTAATTGGAGCACAGGAAAGGATTCTGCTTTTGCATTACACCATTTACTTCAAGACGAAAATTTTTCCATAGAAAAATTGGTAACCACTATTAACGCACATTACCAAAGAGTAACGATGCATGGTTTGCCTGTTTCCTTATTACAAAAACAAACAGAGGCTATTGGAATTCCGTTACAAATTATAGAGTTGCCAAAGCAGCCAAGCATGACTGAATATGAAAAAATCATGCATACTGCTTTAGATTCATTAAAAACAGAACACTTTACACATAGCGCTTTTGGAGATATTTTTTTAGAGGATTTAAAAAAGTACCGAGAAGATAATTTAAGTAAACTTGACATTTCGACTGTATTTCCCCTTTGGAAAAAGAACACTAAAGCATTGATTACTGAGTTTCTAGACTTAGGTTTTAAAGCAGTAATCGTTTGTGCTAGTGCCAAATATTTCTCGGAAGATTTTGTTGGAAAAACCATAACTCAAGAACTTATTGAAAACTTACCAAAAGAGGTAGATCCTTGCGGAGAAAATGGAGAGTTTCATACCTTTTGTTACGATGGCCCAATATTTAAATCTCCAATTCCTTTTACTATTGGAGACAAAGTATATCGCGAATATGATACTCCTAATGCTAAAAACGAAAAAACAGGTTTTTGGTTTTGTGATTTAATTGCATAAAAAAAGCCACTCGATGGAGTGGCTTTTTTATTATAATTAAAGACTGAAGTTTAATTAAAATAGATTTTTGAAGCATTTACTCCTACTGTAAAAGTATTTTCTAAAGTGTTTGTTGTTAAGTCATATACATTAAGATCTCCTAAAGAGGCAAAATCTTTAGCATCTGTTACATACAGTTTATCTCCTTTTACAGCCATTCCATACGTGTTAATAGTTCCTAAATTAACAATAGATGCTGTTGGTAATGAAGAAGAAGTTTCACTCATTACAAAAACTTCGTTATTCGCTTGGTAATAAATTTCCCCATTTTCAGAACTCATTTGACTTGGGTGTACTCCTGCTGCAAAATTTAGCGTTTCGGTTACTGTGTTTGTAGTTACATCTATTTTAGATATTGTTGCATTCGTTTCACTTCCAGACCATCCAGGTTTTCCTTCGCATAACACAACAAGTTCACCACTATTATTAATAAACATTTCATCTGGAACATCATTTACAGTAATAGTAGTTGTCAAATTAGTATTGGTATCAATAACCGTAATAATATTGTTAAAAGACCAACCACCTTTATGTGAAACGTAGATTTTTCCGTTATTACTAATAATTTGTTCTGGTCCTTCTCCTACCGGAATTGTGCTTTCTACTGTATTTGTAGACAAATCAATAACAGCAATAAAATCATCAATAGCATCCGAACCACTTCCCCAATTACTAACATACCCTTTTCCGTTAGCAAAACCAATATATCTTGGTGTATACAAACCTGTAGTGATAGCAGTTTCTTTTGCAAAAGTATAACGATTAACCACATTTATTGTGTTCACATTATCTGAAATAATATAAGCTTGATTACCATCAAACCCAATAGATTGTAAATAAACCCCCAATTCTTCTGTATTTACATTCGCGTAAATATTGTTTTCTACAGTAGAAAAATCATTAGAAATATAAGATACTGAAGAAGGACCTCCTTCTGCACTTACTAAAATACCATTTTCATAATCTCCTAAAGGCTCCTGAGGGATTGAAGAATTATCATCATCATTACTACAAGAAGTGATTAATAATCCAAAAAAGAGAGTAAAAGCTAAAAATTTAAATTGTTTTTTCATAGTTTAAAAATTAAAGTTTAAGTAAAAATTATAGTTAATTCCAGGCATGAAGCGGTTTGCTACACTCTGATAGTTTTCGTTATACATATTTTTAATTTGTGCTCCTAAAGTGAATTGTTTCTCTTTACCTAAAGCATAAGAAAGTCCGATATTGGAAACCAAATAAGCATCTAATATGTATTTAGGATTATTATCTGACAGAGTAAAAACCTCTCCAACATAAAGGGTTTGGTAATAGAAAGCTGCTCTATTATATTGATAGTTAAAAGTAGCTGTTCCCTTGTGTTTTGGAACATAAATTAACTGTAAATCTGTTTCTTTATTTTTGGAAACAGTATATGCATACGTTCCTCCTATAGCAAATTGGTGTTCTTTTAAATGATATTTTAAATCTAATGTAGATTCTAGACCATAGGTTTCTACATGGTCTGTATTTACAGGTTGCCAATTACTGCCAGCTGGGAGCCAACGAATCATATCTTTAATATCATTATAAAAACCTGTTGCAGAAAACGACACGTTTTTAAAATCTAATTGATGTCCCATTTCTACCTGATTCGAAGTTTCTGGTTTTAAATTGGTATTACCACTTCCTTCCCAATACAAATCATTATATGTAGGTATTCTAAAATTCTTAGAACCGTTAACATTTACTGTATAATTTTCACCAAATTTATATTGCAATCCTAAACTATACAATAGCGGACTATCATAATTACTAGTAATTTCTTTTCTTAAAGCAGCTTCGTATAAAAAGGAATTGATCTCTTGTTTGTATAACAAGCTAAAGCTAGAAATGGTTCTTTTACTTTCACCAATACTAGATCCTTCGCCAGAAGTATTTGTAATATCCACAACTCCTTGTAGCATAGCGTCCTTAAATACACGATAGCTTAAATCGTATTTACCAATAAGTGTTTTTGCCTCCCCAAAGGAATAGATATCGGAATTACTATTCGCAAAGTATTTGTAATGCTCGGTAAGATATGCTAGTTTTAAAGTAGAGATGAATTTTCCGTATAATCCATTCCATTCTAGCATGTTTCTAGAATTTAGATCTTGATATTTTGTAGGTGTTTCTGAAGGAAATATAAAAGAAAACTCGCGTTCGCCATCATATAGGTAACTGTAGAGTTTAATTACATTCTTCGCATTCACTTTATATCCAAAATTAGCGGATACGCTCTGATTATAAAACGCACCATTTAAGTTCGTTTTATCACTATCTACATAGTCATAATCATTATCGGAACTCGATCTACTAATCGCTATTTCTGCGCTAATTTTTTTAGAAGAAAATCCAGACTTTACTCCTAAATCTAAAGTATTAAAACTTCCGTAGTTTGCATAGATTGAATGCTTAAAACCTTCATTAAAAGCAATATCATTGTTTAGGTGAATAGAACCACCAATGGCACCACTTCCGTAAAGTACACTTCCTCCTCCACTTCTAACGCTTACTGCATCAAAATTGCGAATATTGATGGTATTAAAATCGGTTTGACCGTTAAATTGTGAATTGATATTAATACCATTCCAAGCCACGACAGTTTGCTGCGCTGTGGTTCCTCTAAAAGAAGGTGAAGACACCATTCCTAAACCATTCTCTTTAAAATAAATATTAGAATTGTAGTTTAACAATTGTGTTAATGAGGGAGCACTTCGAGATAACACCGTATCTTTTAAAGTCGTTATAGATTGTGTATTGGAAAACGTTTTAAGGAATTTATCCGACTTCAAAACCACTTCGTCCAATTGTTGGACAGAGTCTAGCCTTGTTTGCGAGAAACAGCTTAAACTAAAAATAATACCAAATAAAAATAGAATACCTTTTTTCATAATCTTAAAATCTTTCTCCCGAAGATTCATTTGATGTTGAAATTGGCAGGTCTCCTGACTCTCATCTTATTACTTGTCTTCCCAGAAAATTTTTCCAGTGACTTGAAGGGTAATAATAAGTATTCACTAAGTGAACAAAGATTACAGTTGCGGGAACAGTTCTAGATTTTAACTAGATTCCCTTTTAATCGACTTTGCTTCATTGCGAAGTCAAACCAAAATTCTGTGCAAAAGTAATTTCTTTTTTAAATGCAAACTAATTAAAATTACTTTTTCTTATTCATTTTATAAATAAGAAAAATAAACCCAATTAAAAAATGTGCTATTATAATTCCTCCTACTATATATATTGTTAAATTTGAACCGTCTCTCATGACTAAAATTTTATATAAATTTAAAAGAAACCTATCTATTTATATGTCACTAATGTTACAAAATAAAACTTTCACTTCCCTACTACTTTGTCTTTTATTATCTTTTACTGCGTGTAAAAAGGAAGTAAAACCAATTCCTGAAAACAAGCAAGATTTTGCTGAAACAGCATTTAAATATGCCGAAGGATTTACCATTACACATAATGAAAACTTTAAAATACTAACTATTAAAAATCCTTGGCCTAAAGCTGAAAAGGAATATAGATATGCTTTAGTTCCCAAAAATGTAGCCTCTAAAATAACGTTAAACAAAGATGAATTTGATGGTATAATAACGATTCCTATTGAAAAAATAGTAGTTACATCTACCACACATATTCCTGCTTTAGAGCTTTTAGAAGTAGAAGAAACACTAGTTGGTTTCCCTGGAACAGATTATGTCTCTTCCTTAAAAACAAGAGCGAGAATTGACACCGAAAGTATTCGAGAATTAGGAAAAAACGAAGGCATCAACACCGAAGTTTTATTAGAACTACAACCAAATGTAGTCATTGGTTATGGTATAGATGGAAATAACAAAACCTTTGAAACGATTAAAAAAGCAGGAATTCCTGTAATCTACAATGGCGATTGGGTAGAAAAATCGGCATTAGCAAAAGCAGAATGGGTTAAATTCTTTGGCGTTCTATATAACAAAGAAAAAGTAGC
>Ga0209344_10002154_pt1 | contig 22876 bp, 18 predicted proteins | sample Cruoilmetagenom6_FD_187293 | JGI IMG/M metagenome (GOLD analysis project Ga0209344, IMG submission 187293) | Oil polluted marine microbial communities from Coal Oil Point, Santa Barbara, California, USA - Santa Barbara Oil Seep Sample 6 (SPAdes)... | ecosystem: Environmental > Aquatic > Marine... | reverse complement strand
GATTGACAGCTCAAGACTAACATCTATTGGATATGGGGAAAGCAAACCTATAGCCACCAACATGTACAAAGCAGGACGCGCAGAAAATAGACGTGTGGAAATTAACTTGGTGAAAAACTAATAAATAATTAAACCCAAATAGAATAAGGCCGTTCCACAAATAGTGGGACGGCCTTTTTATTATAGCAATTTCAAGGCTTAAATGCGAAACCTAGGTTTCTAAAACTAAAACTCCCTACCCCTATCCTCTATTATCCTGTATTTTGTGGTAAAAAAATCATCGGCAACTTTATTAAATTCATCTGTATGGGTCACCAATGTATAATGCCCGGAATTGGGCAAAATCCACAAATATGAATTAGGAATATTGTGAAATATCTTTAAGGTATGATCTGGTTTAATAACATCGTGATCTCCTCCGATAACCAATGTAGGTGTGGTTATATTATGTAGTTGCTCCACTGTTATATTGGGCTGTTCCACCAATAGCTTTATATACTTATAAACTATGGAATCCAGTGGTGTTTTAGCGTCTTTTGCACTAAACATTTTCTCAAACATATTATAGGTCTTGGCAACCCTTTTCAATACATCCGGTGAAACTGCCGTAGAATCCGGTTGCAGGTTGGCTCCTGTTACAGCCAATTTTTTTACTTTTTCGGGGTGTCTTATCGCCAATAGCAAACCATTTACACCTCCGTCACTCCATCCCAAAATATAAGCGGAATCAATTTTCATTTGCGAAAGTAAGGCGGCGTAATCATCTGCCATCATTTCATAGGAAAGGGAATCCAACTTATCTACAGATTTACCGTGATTTCTGCTATCGGCTACAATAACCTTATACTTTTTTGAAAAAAAGGGTATTTGTTTAACAAAGGCACTGATACTTGCTCCATTGCCGTGAATTAAAAGCAATGGATGCCCTTCACCATAAGTTTCGCAATACATTTTGAAGCCCCGGACGTCATAATATTTTCCGGTATCCGGATTGTTGCCATAATTGCTGTTTATTGTTAAACTGTCATATTCCTTCTTAATTTCATCCAATGATTTCTGTCCTAAGGCAACAAAACAGGAAGATAAAAAAATTATATAAACCAAATTTGTTTTAGTCATCATACCCAATGATTTAATTTGTGTTAAACCTAAAGAACATAATCTCTTTCCGAAATCGCATAAAGATGTGATTTTGGACGTATCACAAAAATCCAAGTATTGGTTCAATTGATGCTTACTGCAAAAAGCGGCCCTGCTATTTGAAACATCCAAAACTTTTGGGCAAAAACTAAGATTATGGTGCATAAAACCGAAGGATCCGATAAATTAAAAATCAAAAAAAAAAGACCGTCCAAATGTTTTTGAACGGTCTTTTGGTCTCAATCCTTTTTTGGATTAAATATTTCCTATTTGATATTAAGGGTAAACGGCATTCTGGCCTGGATTCCCTTATTTTCCAATGCGGATTTTATCTCCTTTAAAATGGCATATGCCTCTGCACCGATTTCTTCTTTTATAATGCTTTCCTTGCTTTTGGTGGCAGCACCTCCCAAATCTTCCATCAACTTTTCAAAATCCGATTTATACTTGGGAAGTTTTCTAATTCCATAGTTATCCAATTCCACCATTTTAGCAGCCGCTGCAATTGCGTCGTCCAGTCCCCCCAATCCATCTATCAATCCCAAACGCTTGGCGTCCACCCCGCTCCAAACCCTACCCTGGGCCACACTATCGGCTTGTGCCATGGTAATTCCCCGACCCTTGGCCACCCTATCCAAAAATATTTCATAGGTTGCTTCTATCCCTTCCAACACATTGCTTCTATAATTATCGCCCATCGGCTCAAATAGTGAATAGTCTACCGAGTTTTTATTGGTCCCCACCTGTTCGGCGTTGACCCCTATATTTTCGGCAAGTTCACTTATGTTGGGAACGGTACCAAAAACACCTATAGACCCTGTAATCGTCATGGGCTCTGCAAAAATCTTGTCGGCTCCCGCTGCTATATAATAGCCTCCGGAAGCGGCAACATCTCCCATAGACACCACCACTGGTTTGGATTGCTTGGTGATTTCGATCTCACGCCAAATAATATCGGAAGCCAACGCACTGCCACCGGGAGAATTTACCCTGAGCACTATTGCCTTTACCTCCTCGTCTTCCCTAGCCTTTTTTAGGGCGTCATTAATAATTCCCTGACCTATTACATCAGGACCTCCTTCCCCGTACCAAATTTCACCTTGGGCATAGATTACCGCAATCTTATCCTTGCCGCTATTAATTTTTATTTTACCGGCTGTACGTATGTAATCGGATATGGGAACATAGTTGATATCGTCTGCCGGATCTACGCCAATTTTATCCTTAATCATGCCTTCATATTCATCAAAATACACTACTTCATCTATCAAGCCCGATGTGGCCGCGTATTCTGTGGTACGGGCGCCCAAGGTATCCGCAATATGGTTCAGATCGGCCACGGAAATATCCCTACTTGCCGAAATATTGGTAAGCATGGACTGCCATAAGGCATCCAACAACTCCTTGATCTGCGTCCTATTGGCCTCGCTCATTTCGTTGGCCAAAAAAGGTTCTACCGCACTCTTATATTTCCCATGCCGAATTACCTCCATTTTAATACCCGTCTTCTCCTGTAGATCCTTAAAAAATAATACTTCCGTAGACAAGCCTTTAAAATCCATGGCACCAACAGGATTGAGGAATACCTCATTGGCCACACTGGCCAAATAATAATCCTTCTGTGTATAGAAATCCCCGTAGGCGAATACAAACTTCCCACTTTCACCAAAATCGGTCAAAGCATCCCTAATGGCCTGTGTTTGGGACAAACCGGCCATAAGCATATTGTTATTAAGACTAATCCCTTTTATCTTATTGTCTTCCTTGGCTACGCGAATGGCATGCAGTATATCATCCAATCCTTGATTGACATTAAAAAGTCCGGCGAACGGATTGGACTCATCCATCCCTACATAATCATTGATCGGGGCCTGCAACTGAATTTCCAAAACGGAATTATCCTTCACCACCACGGTATCCTCACCTTGACCTATCAGGGCAGCCAGAACAAGGAACATGACAAACATGATTCCAAAAGCGATGAGACATCCTATAATTGCAGCTAATAAATTTCTTAAAAAGTTCATTCCTCGTATGTATTGCTAATAACTTGCAAAGATAACCAATGTAGCTTTGCCGCAATTATATTTGTTAAATTTTATAACCTATAGGCTCCTTAGCTGGATTTTAGGAAAGGCCACTTAAAATTGGTTCTGTTTTTGTTATTTCCCTTTATGAAGTTAAATACTTTTGTTTACTTTGCCCGCCTATTATGATAAAGACCACAACAACCTATCTTTCACTTGGAAGCAATCTTGGGGACAAACTCAACCATTTGCAGGAAGTCGTATTTCTAATCCAAGACAGTGTTGGCGAAGTTGTAAAAACATCCCCTATATATGAGACACCCGCATGGGGTTTTGAAGGCGATAATTTCTTCAATGCGTGCATTATGGTAGAAACGGTTCTTTCCCCTTCCGTTCTTTTGGAGAAATTACTGCAATTGGAAACCAAGTTGGGCAGGGAGAGGAATAGAGCCAAGGGTTACTCCTCCAGGACGGTGGATATCGATATCCTTTATTATGACAAGCTAATAATCAATACCGAGGCCCTGACCATCCCCCACCCCAACATGCATCTGAGGCGATTTGTTCTCAGGCCCCTGGCGGACATAGCCCCACAGCTCTACCATCCAATTCTAAATAAGGATACCAGGAACCTATTACAGGAGTGTAAGGACCAAAGCACCATTACCCGTACGCACCATAAGCTATATAAAAACAGGTCACAGCTCTTTTCCCAATTGGAATATATAGCCATTGAAGGAAATATTGGAGCGGGGAAAACTACACTGGCCCATAAGATTGGGCAGGATTTTAATGCAAAATTAGTTTTGGAACGTTTTGCAGACAACCCGTTCCTACCCAAATTTTACGAGGATCAGGGCAGATTTGCCTTTCCTTTGGAAATGTCTTTCCTAGCCGATCGCTACCAACAATTTATGGACGACACTTCCCAGTTCGATCTTTTCAAGGACTTTATGGTAAGTGATTACGACATCAACAAATCCTTAATTTTTGCCAAGGTCACCCTTCAGGAAGATGAATTTAAACTTTACAGGAAGCTCTTTAACCTAATGTACAAAGAGATAAAAAAACCGAAAATTTATATTTACCTGTACCAAAATACAGAACGGTTACTGCGGAACATAAAACAACGGGGAAGGGATTACGAACAGAATATATCGCCCGAATATTTAGAGCAACTAAACCGGGGGTACTTTGATTATATAAAGAGTTTTCCCGAGCAACATAATCTAATTTTGGATATCAGTGAATTGGATTTTGTGGAGAACCCGGCCGATTATGAATTGATTCTGGACCGGATACTAAAATATGCGGTGAAACTCTAATTTTAAGATAATTTTCACATATTACTTGCACAAGACAAATCAATTTATTTACTTGCGCATCCATTAAACTGGTTTTGAGCTGAATAAACATCAAAAAATTCAACGGAAAGACTGGAAGGTTTTAAACTAACTAACTCAAACTATATATTGCCAAACCCAACCTATCGGTTGGGTTTTTGGTTTTAAAAAAGTTCTTCTTTTAATTGATTTTGTAATGCGCTGGTCAGGAGCCTTTGTACAGCAGTGACTTTTTCTAATTGATTTCACCCCTTAAGTTTGGCCCAGAGATCCCAAACCACGACACCCACACTAACTGAAATATTCAGGGAATGTTTAGTACCGTATTGTGGAATTTCCAAAACCAGGTCGCTACCTGAGACTACTTCTTGGGAAACCCCCTTTACCTCGTTGCCAAAAATTAGGGCATACTTTTTATTTTCTTCAATCTTAAAGTTGTTCAACATAATGGCATTCTCGGCTTGCTCCACAGAAAGTGAGGTATAGCCCTCTGCCCTTAATTCCTCCAACAATGCCATGGTGCTCTCCCTATATTCCCAACCAACACTGTCCGTAGCACCCAAGGCGGTTTTATGTATTTCCTTGTGTGGCGGGGTTGCGGTAATTCCGCACAGGTATATCTTTTCTATTAAAAAGGCATCCGCCGTCCTAAAAACCGAGCCAATATTGTTCAAGCTCCGCACATTGTCCAACACAATGCAAATCGGCGTTTTTTCCACCTGTTTAAACTCCTCTATATTAAGTCGGTCCAATTCGCTATTCTCCAGTTTACGCATCCAATCCTATTTAAATTTGAACTATTTTCCTAAAATAACCAATGACATTACCTTGGTCAGAACGACATAAAGTTATCCCCAAAATATCAACAATAGGGTACATTCCAGTGGATAAACCTTACATTCGTTGTTCAGGAAAGGAATGCAAAAATAAGTTAATAATATCGCTTTTGGCAGACTCGGGAAAAACAAAAAAGGTGACCCCTTTAATGAAACAGTACAATACCATTAAGGTGAAATACCCTGATGCCCTATTATTGTTCCGTGTTGGGGATTTTTACGAAACTTTTGGGGAAGATGCCGTTAAAGCTTCCAAGATACTCGGCATTATTCTTACCCATCGAAACAATGGTGGCGACAGAACGGAACTGGCCGGTTTTCCGCACCATTCCCTAAACACCTATTTGCCAAAACTGGTAAAAGCAGGGCAAAGGGTTGCCATTTGCGATCAGCTGGAAGACCCCAAGCTCACCAAGACCATAGTGAAAAGAGGTGTTACCGAACTGGTTACCCCTGGCGTGGCCATGAACGACGATATCCTTTCGGCCAAGACCAACAATTTTTTATGTGCGGTTCATTTTGGACGGAAAAGATTGGGAATATCCTTTGTGGATATATCCACGGGGGAATTTTTAACTTCGGAAGGCAATGAGGAACAGATAGACAAATTGTTACAAAATTTCTCTCCGAACGAGGTTTTGGTATCAAAAGCCAATAAAAAGGAATTTTTGGAGGCCTTTGGTAAAAATTTCCATACTTTTTTCACCGAAGATTGGATCTTTCAGGATGATTATGCATTGGAGACACTTACCAATCATTTTAAGACCAAAAGCCTAAAAGGTTTTGGGGTGGATCATTTGACCCACGGCATAGTCGCAGCAGGGGTTGTACTACATTATCTTTCCGATACCCAGCACAGGCAATTGCAACATATCAATACTCTTCAACGTATTGCCGAAGAGGAATATATCTGGATGGACAGGTTTACCATAAGAAATTTGGAACTTTACCATTCCAACAACCAAAATGCGGTTACCCTTTTAGACGTCATAGACAAGACCATCTCGCCTATGGGCGGAAGAATGCTAAAAAGATGGTTGGCACTTCCTTTAAAGAATATTGAGAAAATACGTAGAAGACATCAGGTAATCACCCATTTGACCGATAACGAAGCTGCCCTCCATAAATTACAGGGCGGTATTAAGCAAATTGGGGATTTGGAAAGATTGATATCCAAGGTGGCCACGGGAAAAATAAACCCTAAGGAAGTTGTTCAGCTTAAAAATTCCTTAGAGGCCATAGTACCCATAAAACAGATCACCACCCAAAGCAAGAACGAGGCACTAAACCTTATTGGCGACCAATTACATACCTGTGATATGCTCAGAAGCAAGATCAAGGAAATGGTCAGTGAAGAGGCCCCGGTAAATATGCTCAAAGGAAGTACCATTGCAGAAGGCTATTCCGCAGAATTGGACGAGCTAAGGGGGTTGGCCTATTCCGGCAAGGACTATCTGGAAAAAATGCTGGAAAGGGAAACCGAACGCACGGGTATCACCTCCCTAAAAATAGCCTCCAACAATGTCTTTGGTTATTATATAGAAGTGCGCAATACCCATAAGGACAAAGTACCCGATGATTGGATCCGAAAGCAGACTTTGGTCAATGCCGAACGGTATATCACCGAAGAGCTCAAGGAATACGAAGCAAAAATATTGGGTGCGGAAGAGCGGATCCTAAGTTTGGAACAGCAATTGTTTTCCCAGTTAGTAGTCTGGATGCAGGAATACATAACCCCTGTACAGAACAATGCCTTTCAAATTGCGCAGCTGGATTGTCTCTGCGGCTTTACCCAATTGGCCAAGGAGAACAACTATGTTTCTCCAGATATGGACGATTCTACCGAACTATCCATTGTTGGCGGTAGGCATCCCGTCATTGAAAAACAATTGCCGTTGGGAGAAGCCTACATTGCCAATGATGTTACCTTAAATAGGGACGAGCAGCAGATCATTATGATCACTGGCCCCAACATGAGTGGTAAATCTGCCATCCTAAGGCAAACGGCCCTCATTGTATTGTTGGCCCAGATGGGAAGTTTTGTACCGGCCGACACTGCCAAAATTGGTTATGTAGATAAAATATTCACCCGTGTAGGTGCCAGTGACAATATCTCTATGGGCGAGTCTACCTTTATGGTGGAAATGAACGAAACCGCCTCTATTCTAAATAACCTTTCCGAGCGAAGTCTGGTACTTTTGGATGAGATAGGTAGGGGCACCAGCACTTATGACGGCATCTCCATTGCCTGGGCCATTTCGGAATATTTGCACGAACATCCCGCCAAAGCGAAGACATTGTTCGCCACCCATTATCATGAGCTCAATGAAATGACCTCCACATTTTCACGTATCAAGAACTTCAATGTCTCCGTGAAGGAACTAAAGGACAATGTGCTCTTTTTACGAAAACTCACCCCAGGCGGTAGCGAGCACAGTTTTGGTATACACGTGGCCAAAATGGCCGGCATGCCACAGCAGGTAATCCACAAAGCCAACAAAATTCTAAAAAAATTGGAAAAATCGCATTCCAGCGAAGAGCTTTCCGATAAATTACAATTGGTGCAAAACGAAATGCAATTAAGTTTTTTCAATTTGGACGACCCTTTGCTGGAACAGATCAAGGAAGAAATAATACATCTGGACATCAACACTTTAACTCCGGTGGAGGCCTTGATGAAATTAAATGAAATTAAGCGTTTGCTCTCCAAGAAGAAAAATGCTTAGCGCAGGCACTTAATGTACGTTCAACCTATAAATCCCGCCTAAAATATTCACCTTGGGTACATTATAAATATTTTGATTCTTTTTAGTGAAAAGTTCTTTGCTTTTTATAGAATTATATTAAATTTGCTCCCGCATCCAAAAAGGATGCAACGTTCATTATTATAATCGCGAAAATAGCTCAGTTGGTAGAGCGCCACCTTGCCAAGGTGGAGGTCGCGGGTTCGAATCCCGTTTTTCGCTCCATTGTAAAATCTCTACTGCTCTGAGCAGTTAGGCTCGAGTGGTGGAATTGGTAGACACGTTGGACTTAAAATCCAATGGACATTAGTCCGTGCGGGTTCAAGTCCCGCCTCGAGTACAAAGGAAGAAAGACCAAAGCGAAAGCTTTGGTTTTTTTATGCCTTCATTTTTGTCAATTTTTTTGTGTAAAAATGAAGGAAACAAAAATAGTAGTCCTGTTAGGACTGGCCTTTTCTTTTAACTTGTTCGAACGGGACGCACCGAGGCAAGTTCCTCTTTTAATTGATTTTATACAGGGCTGGTCAGGAACCTTTGTACAACGGTGACTTTTTCTGTACAAACTTTTATAGAGCTACCTAGCCCGTGAGATGGAAAGTTCAAAGTAAGGAGACCTTGCACGGCGGATTTTAACAATAGATTTCACCCTCCCTTATATACGGCCCAGTCATTGATCCCGCTTATGATTTTGATAAGATTTTATGGGCCAATGATGGAAACAAAAAAGCGATCCAAAAAAACAATCTAATTTTCGGAATGGTAAGTATTTCCTTTTCTTTTTGAAGTTGTGGAAGTATGTTGTCTACCAGTACAGCTGCCGACATCTTTTTTGTTTTCCTTCCCTTGGTCATCGGGGTATCGGTAACGGGAGGAATCAATTCCAATACACGGATAGAGGTATTTTTTAAACCATACCGAAGACCCGTTGTGAAGTTCCGCATGGCTGCCTTACCAGCACTGTAGACCAAGCCATCTACCTTTGGAAAAATCCCCAGACCAGACGTGGTATTGACGATAACGGCTTTTGGGGCTTTGGCCAAAATAGGAATCATCAATTGCGTCAAAATCAATTGGCCGGTAAGGTTGATATTTATTTCCTGTGAAATCTTTTTGATCGGAATTACACTACTGGTAAAATCGTAATTACATTGAACCCCAGCGTTGTTGAAAAGCATATTGATTTGAGGATAATGACTGTGGATAAAGAATACTGCACTTTCAATATCCTCCTGCCTGCCCAAATCACAAAGAATTGTCTTAAATCCCTCTTTTTCGGCCAATGCAAGCTTTGATTGGTCCCTTCCCAAGAGCATAACCGTATTGTTGCGTATCAATAGGGCCCTGCCAAGTGTCAGCCCGATGCCGGATGTACCACCTGTAATGAGTATGGTATTATTTGTAAGCTTCATAAATAAGGTTTTAGTATTAAATTGTTTAAAAAATGTGGCCTTGCCAACCTTAGACCGATTTCCCCTTGCCGGGATATACTTGAAGGTTGTTGTGATTTGTTACCGTATTGCCCACCAGACACAATAAGGCCCCAACAATCTTGCCGGTACTTGTCATGGCATTTACATTTTAAGCATGTACCAGGCCAATAAGAAGTTTGATAAACCCAATGAGAAGTACGCCAAATAGGCCGTTCACAATGAGCATGAGCAGTGTGGCACCAAACAATCCCAAATACTGAATGGACCTACTGTCTCCAACTCCAGTGCCACGTCCAAATAATTTATTTACAATTGCCCATGCATTTAGGTGTTCAGCTTCTGTTCCCAGGAGGTAATCTACAATCACCATGATACAAAGGCAAGCCAATCCGGCTGCTACATAGATAACGATGGGATGACCAATGAGTGATTTCATAGTACACAAACTTTAATGTTCGCAACAAAATTGTGGAAAACAAAATCCCAGGACATTAACATATGTTAAGGAATATACTTAGCGAGTTTGGACCAGCTGTGCACGGATCCTACTCAATTGAATGGGCGTGATGCCCAAGTAGGAGGCTATGTGATATTGGGGAATTAAATTTTCAAGTTCAGGGAATGTTTGTCTAAAAATCATATAATTGGTGGTGGCATCATTTGTCACCATATGGATGTCATGTCTTTCCTTTTTTATCCACAATTGTTCAAGAATTCCAAGCATAAGGGATTCAAGACATCTGTGTTTTTCAAATAGCGCCCTAAATTCGCTGTAGGAGAATTTGATTAATTGGCTTGGCAATAATGCTTGAAAGGACAATGATGAAGGTGTATCGGACAACAAGGCCGTTAGGGGGGTGGGAAACGTTCCTGGCATGAAAAAGGTCTTGTTGTACTCATTCCCTTCCTTGTTGTAAAACACCCGTACCACTCCCTCCGTAAGTAAATAACACGAATTGACCCTTGAACCTTCCCTGACCAAATAGTCGTTTCTATTTAATTGCTGTGGTACAAACAATTCCTGCAAATCGGCCCAGGCTTCCACAGTTATCGGATGAATGGCGCTGAGTACGCTAAAGATATACGCTGTTTTCATTTCTTCTCCTTAAGGCACATAGTTTGGACCAGTTAAAGTTAAGCATTAATTTCACGGAGATTTCCGGAACACCATTCACTTTGGCCAATATTACAGGGATGATGGATCCTACAAAATACAACCAGCCGGAACAGGAGATATACAATGTATCAAAAAAGATAATTGTCCCCAAAAAACGGTCCCAAATCTTAATATAAAATACTATTTTAGACCCTTCAAACTAAATTCCCTCAAATGAGAACAAAATCCAACAAAACCATTTTTACTATTTTCTTGATCATTGGTCTAGGTCTAATCTCCGGTGAATCTTCAGCGCAAAAAAATATAAAATGGAAGCAGTTGTTCAATGGAAAGGATTTAAATGATTGGCACATAAAAATAAGGCAGCATAAATTAAACGAGAATTTTGGCAATACTTTTCAAGTCAAAGATGGCAATATACAGGTAAGATATGATCAATATTCCAATTTTGACGAGCAATTTGGGCACCTGTTTTACAAGGAACCATTTTCTTCCTATTTAATAGGCGTAGAATATAGATTTGTAGGCGATCAGGTTAAGGAAGGACCGGGTTGGGCCTATAGAAACAGTGGCATAATGGTACATGGCCAAGATCCGGCGACCATGACGGTAGACCAGGATTTTCCAAATTCCATTGAAGTGCAGTTGCTGGGAGGCAATGGCAAGGATGAACGGTCCACGGCAAATTTATGTACCCCGGGCACCCAATTTGTAAAAGATGGCAAGCTTATAAAACAACACTGCACCAATTCCACCTCCAAAACCTACCACGGTGATCAATGGACACGGGTAGAAGTCCTTGTATTAAGGGACTCCTTAATTGTCCACTATGTAAACGGGGAAGAAGTTATGCGTTATAGCAAACCCCAACTAGATCCGGTAAAAGGATCGGAACAGGGAGAACTTTTAAAGTCCGGTAGCATTTCCCTACAAAGCGAAAGTCACCCAGTAGACTTCCGTAAAGTAGAAATTATTGATTTGGAAAGGTATGCCGATAGACCCAAGAAATTGAAGAAAGTAATTGCAAAACTAATGGCCCAAAAACGCGTGGCGTTGCAGGAATAAAAGGTATTAAACCTAAGGGCAGGCAGGCCTGTCTGCCGACAAAGGCAGGCCCTGAACCCTATAATAGGAATCGACCCTAGGGTCGAGGTATTGAACCTAGATCCCGCCGAAAAAGGCGGGATTAGTTCAACTTGCAATTTTAAGTGCGTCTTTCTGACTTCTGAATATTGGGTTTCACTAATAAATAATAGCTTTAGAAAATAATTCCTTTTTCCCAGACTGTAATTAAGGGCTTGACTGGAATAATTGGATTATTTTAATAAATAGTATTTTTCCAGTAATAACAGGCCCCATATTCATTATCTTCGTTAAAAAGTAATTATTATGGCAAAGAGTCAGGACGCAAAGAAAAATGTAAAAAAGGAAGCTGTTTTATCCGCCAAGGAAAAGAAAGCGGCAAAGAGGGAAAAGAAGGCCAAAAGATCCTAAGGCAGATAACATTCATTACCCATTATACTTATTCCCTCCTTTTTTAGGACCTATACCGGTACTTATGAAACTTAAATCAAAGTACATGCGGACTTATTGGGAGCAAAATTGCTCATGGTAAGATTTTTTCCTAAACAAAACAGTATCCCTAATATTCATTTACGGAAGTCGATTTCACCTAATAGCAAGATACATTTAACCATTATTACAGGATAAAGTAGGTATTTATTTACAATTCATCGATTATTCGTACCGATTGAAGTTTAAATAGAATATTGATCCAATTATTTTGGAAACTTTGATCAATAAATCCTCCGTAAAATGAAAAAATATATCTACCTATTCTTAGTATCAATTTCTTTAATTGTTTCAGGTTGTAGTAAAGACGATTCGTCTTCAAAATCATCAACCAGTGTTAAACTGTATACGCTGAGCTCTGTCTCCAATTCAAAAATCACCGGTAAAGTCACGTTTAAAAAGAATGAAGACGGATCAACCACCGTACTACTGGAGATAAACGGCTCTTCCAAAGACGTACATCCCGCATTTATTTATTTTAACAATGCAGAAACAGGTGGAGAAATAGCGATAACGCTAGAACCGATTGATTGCGATTGCGAATCCAGTAGCACAATTGTGACTACCTTGGACGACGGTACGCCGATTTCCTACGAACAACTTTTGAAATTTGATGGTCACCTTAAAATTCATCAAAATGAGGATCACTTGGAAATCGTTATTACACAAGGTAATATTGGTACCAATGCCAACTAATCCAAATAAGATTTAGACACAATATTAAACCCTGACCATAAACGTCAGGGTTTATTTGTATTATACAATATCATCCGTTTTGGTTATCGGACCTATTCGAGGCCTTTATACTTTCCTAAACCATGTACAAGTCACAATAGGATTGAATTGTTTACCTTGAGGACATATTCTTATGACCCATGAAAAAGAAAATTGGCATTTTATTTCTACTTGGAATATTGGGGATTTATTTGATTTTGACCAGCTGCAATAGCATCATAGAAAATGCCACCGAGGACAGAACCTATTGGAACTTACAGGAAATTCCCAAAAACAAAGTAGGCCTCGTCCTAGGCACTTCCAACAGGCTGGTAGGTGGAGGATCCAACCCGTATTACACAAATAGGATCAAAGCCACTATGGAGCTATATAAAGCTGGAAAAATAGACTATGTATTGGTCAGCGGGGATAATGGCACCCAGTACTACAACGAACCAACTGTTTTCAAGAAAGACCTTGTGCTTGGAGGCATCCCTGGTGAAAAAATATTTTTGGATTATGCCGGTTTTCGCACGCTGGATTCCATGGTCAGGGCGAAGGTCATCTTTGGATTGGACAGTGTTACCGTTATTTCACAAAAATTCCACAACCAGCGGGCCATTTATATAGCCGAGCAAAAAGGGTTGTATGCCATAGGATATAATGCCGAGGATCTATCCATAAAACACGGCTTAAAAATTCAGATAAGAGAGTATTTTGCACGCGTAAAAGTGTTTATTGACCTAGTACTTAATACCCAACCAAAATTCTTTGGGGACAAAATTGAAATTAAGTAAACTTAGCTATATTTACGCCTGCTATGTCAATGCTGCTTTCCATAAAAAAACTGATTAAAAACCTTGGTCCTGGCCTACTTTTTGCCAGTACGGCCATAGGCACTTCCCATTTAGTGCTTTCCACCAAAGCGGGCGCCCAATATGGATGGGTAATGGTATTCCCCATTTTATTGGCCAATATCTTTAAATATCCATTTTTTGAATTTGGGATCAGATATACCAACATTACCAACAAAACCCTTATAGAGGGCTATCTTAATCGCGGTAAGGCCTATCTCATCTTTTATGCGATAATTACCCTCTTCAGCACTTTCACCATACTAGCGGCACTCTATGTGGTTACCTCGGGCTTGCTGATTAATCTTTTTCAATTAACCAATACTCCTGTAAGCGTTGTAGCTGGCGGACTTTTTATTATAATTTGTATTCTGCTCATTGTTGGACGCTATAAATTTCTGGAAATTTCATTGAAATATGTGATATCCATTTTGTTCCTGGCCCTTTTGGTGACAACAATTCTGGTAATCGCCAACGGCAAGGTTACAGCGGTGGAACACTTTAAAACACCGGTAATCTTCAATGAAGTGGGAATTCTTTTTTTAATAGGACTAATGGGATGGATGCCTACGGCTGTGGAGGCATCTGGTTGGATAAGTCTTTGGAGCATTGAAAAGTTTAAAAATTCCAAACAAAAACCCACCTTAAAGGAGGCTTTACAAGAATTTAAATTCGGCTATTTCACAACAGCCATTTTAGCTATCTTTTTTATGGTTATCGGCTGGTTCACCCTTTATGGCACCAACACGGAATTAAGTAGCAGCGCCGTAGTTTTTGCGGACCAACTGGTTCAATTGTTTACCGCCAATATTGGATCCTGGGCTTATATTTTAATTGCAGTAGCGGCGTTTGCCACCATGTTCAGTACATGTATTACCGCCCACGATGCCATTGCCAGGGTAAGTGTTGATATATTGACCCTACTCTTTCCAAAAAGAGAGGTTATAAAGAATAAGGGATTTTCTATAGGAATAATTCTTCTTGCCATCATAAACTTTATGGTCATAAGCATCTTTTCCGCCAATATGGGGCTACTTGTAGCCATGGCCACATTTGTATCATTTGTTATGGCACCCATCATAGGTTATATGAATCTCAAGAATGTAATGAGCCATGAAATACCTGAAACAGATAGGCCCAATAGAAACCTTCAGCTATTAACCTATCTCGGTATAATATTTCTCACACTCTTTTCCATCTATTATTGTTGGATGCTATTGTTTTAAAACAACTTTCAAATAAATGTATCCCGATCATTTTATACCCTTAGGCAATTAACTCAATGAAGGCCTGTCTACCAGCATAGCCTGGACTGCCGACCTTAGGGCAAACGTTAGGGTTTCATATACCATTTAGAGGGTAAAGACTTAACATCTAAAATTTGCTTTTAACATTTCATTCCTTAACCTTTGTAAAATATGAAGAAGAAGCGCAGCATAATGAAATTGACACGTATAAAGAGAAATACAAGGAACGAAAAGCGATATAATTCCAAAATGGGAATCTTATACACCAGGGTAACCTATATAAAAGAGGTTATACTGGGCATTCCGATAAGGACACTCCACAAATACAGGGAAACATACTACGGCGAAATCAAGGACTGTAGTGAGTGTAACTTAGCAACCTAATCTACCATTAACGGCATAAAGTCCAGGTATTTTGTAAAGTATTACACTACCCTAATACAAGAGATTGTAATTAAGCACTACTATTAAGGATCTCTCGTTCTTTTTGTGTAACATATCTAGGCAAAAAACTCCATTCTTACAACCATTCACAAGTTTTTCCTCTCCATAACCTATAGAATAGAGGATACTGCCCGCAGGCACCCCTTTTTGTAGGAGATACTTTTTAATGGCATCGGATCTTTTCTGGGATAAGGTAAAATTGGAACTGGACCCCCCTCTACTATCGGTATGTGATTCCACCCTAAGTTGCAATTGGGGAAATCTCCCCATAACATCCACCACCTTATCCAATTCTTGGGCAATCTCCGGGGTAATAGAGCTCTGCCCCTTACCAAAATAGAACTTCTTTAATTTTATAACCGTTTGATTCTCCTGTTCCTCCACCAAATCGTCCAAAAATTTAATCCCCATATTGAAAGCTCTCTCTTGAATCCCTTCCAAGTCGTTATCTTGATACGTCACAGAAAAAATGGAATGCCTCTTTTTGGTTGCCTCAATGGTTATCTGATTCTGAAAAGGAATTTCAATACTGTAATCACCATTCTCGTTGGCAAATACTTCCTTAACCAGCTTTCCATCCTTATCAATTAACCTAACCTGAGCCTTGGAGACCCCATTGTTGGAGGTTAGGTTAACCACTTTCCCCTTTAAGGCCAAGGTCTTTAACCCAGGTTTTTCCTTAACATTAAAGCCGTAAATATCATCTCCGCCCTTACCCCCGTTCCTATTGGACGAAAAATATCCCAACAGTCCATTGGTATCGTTATTCTTAATAATAAACCCAAAATCGTCCTTTTCAGAATTAATACCTGGCCCAAGATTAATGGGAATACTATAGGTATCGTCTGCCTGGATGGTAGACTTATAAATATCCATTCCCCCAAGGCCATAAAAGATATCCGAGGAGAAATACAAACTATTCTCAAAAATAAACGGGGCAATTTCATTCCCTGGAGTATTAATCCTAGGTCCCAAATTTGTTGGTGCCGACATTATCAATCCATCATTGGTATAAACATAATAGATATCCGTACCACCATAACCATCACCAAAATCCGCCGCAAAAAATAAGCGTCCGGTAGCTGCTTCATAAAAGGGATAATAAAAAGAGGTATCTGGATCCCTCAGAATAAACTTAAACGATCCTTGGCTGGTTGCCATTCCAATGGAAAGGGCATTTTTGCCCTTGTCGCTAAACTCTAAATTCTCACCATCTGAATTGGAAAGGACATAGAACACATTGTTCAACTCCTCTGAATAAAAGGGGGTGGCCCTATGGAATTTAGTGTCCGCAATACCCTTGAAGGGCCGGGGATCCTTTACATTGCCCTGAAGATCAATTTTGGATTCATAAATATTTAGGTAAGACTCCCCGGAGGGGCCATATACCTTCTTGGAACCATCAGGCCTATCACTGGAAAACAATAAGCTTCCTTTATAAAAGGTAGGGGAAAAATCGGATTGAGGACTATTCCCACTTATATTGAATATCTCAAAATCCAGTTCCTCATCACTATTGGTAGCTATGAGTTCATAGTTAAAAGTGGCATTCTCTATCAATTCCTGTGGTAACTTATCTTCCTTTGTAGCCAGATAGGCTTTTACTTTCCCAACTTCCGAAGTCTTGGCCAAGGCCTGCAGCATTTTATTAAAGTGATATTTGGACATAGTGGTATCTTTCTGAAAAACATCCACGTATATGTCGGAGGCTTTTTTGTAGTTCCCTACTTTCATGTAGGAATCCGCCAAGTTTAAATATTGGGTATTGGAAAGTTTGGTCTCCCTTAATTCCTTTTGATATTCAATAATAGCCTGATTGTAGGAATATTCAAAAAACAATACATCCCCCTTGGATTTTTTTTGCTGTGCAAAACCGAAGGACGATAAAATGACAAAAAATATAACTACGAACTTAAACTTCATATTGGTAATTGTTTTAGAAAAATCGAGGACTGTCTATTTGTTTAGGCATACCCTTTTGATCTCTTTTACTGTCCTTTTTACTTTTTCCACTTGCTCTACCCAAATAAAACTTTAAAATTACTTCATGCGAGCCTTGACTATATTCGCCCAATCCATTGGTATTGTAATCGTACGAATACCCAACGAACAGACTATTGGAAACCTGCAATCCGGCCAAGCCGCTCAATGCATTATCCAATCTATAGGACGCCCCCAAAGTTACTATATCGTTTATTAAAAAATTAGTGGACAAATTTAGATTTAGGGGCAAGCCTTTTAAATAATTCATTAAGAAGGCCGGTTTAAATTTAAGGCCTTCGCTAAAATCAAAGACATAGCCCCCTATAAAATTAAACTGCATTTTATCTTCTACAATATTGGCAACCTCGTCCGCGTAAATGCCCGAAGTTAAAAAATTAGGTACCGATAAGCCTACATACCAATTTTCCTGATACATAAACATCCCCGCTCCCACGGTGGGATAAAACTTATTAAAGGTGTCGGCATTATTGATCAAGGGTTCACTGGGGTTTTCAAAATCGCCTTTGGTATAATCCACATCCAACAAGGAACCTCCTGCATCTACCCCAAAGGAGAGTTTGGTATCGTCCGAGATCTTCACCTGAAAGGAATAGGCAACATCTATATACGTTTGGGTGGTAGGCCCTAATTGATCGCTTACCACATTAAATCCCAGTCCATTTTTCTCATTGGCCAAGGGCAGGTTGACCCCAAATCTCATAGTTTTTGGCGCACCCGGAATTCCTGTCCATTGAGCGCGATAAAGACCTGTAATATCAGGAGTTTCCACCGTACCTACATAGGCGGGGTTAAAACTTCCTATATTGTACATATATTGGGTATACTGAGGTTCTTTCTGGGCAAAAAGTGAGCCTACAGAAAAAAACAGCAGGCTACAAACCAATAAAATATCTCTATACACTTTATCGTATATTCCTTTATCCATAGTCTATTTTATCTTATGATTTGGATCCAACCTTTTCGAACTTCCGATCCATCACCAAGATCTAGGATATAGAAGTAAGTCCCTTTAGGCAAATCTCCATTTTTACCAGTTCCCATCCAAGTATTATCATAGCCATTGGCAGAAAAAACTTCATTGCCATAGCGATCAAAAATTTGAAGGGTATTATTGGGGTAATCGGTTATACAGTTAATAAATACCGTATCATTTATTCCATCGGCATTTGGGGATATCTGATTAAAGAGGAATCCACATTCTTCCGTGGAACGCGGGGTTCCCGTTACGGTAGCCGTGGCCGTATTATTGGTGGCATTGGAATCCTCTGGAAAAGAGTCCACAATGGCCGCAATATTCTGATAAGTACCAATTTCGGGTACAATGGCAGTAATGGTCAAGGTATTGACCTCCTCTGCCAGAACCTCATCCAATTGCCATACTCCTGCCAATTCATCATACACACCCTTGGTGGTAGAACTACTAACGTACTGAAATCCGTTGGCTGAACTTACTAGATCGTTCACCGCTATATTGGTCACCATTATCTGACTTAGATTGGTCAGTGTTACGGTAAATGTAACTTCCCTACCCACCAAAATACTTTCCTTATCCACCACCTTCTCAATAGCCAGATCTATTTGGCAGGCAGCCGAAATATTGGGGATACAGGGATTATCGTTGGCGGGATCCAATTGATCTACAATACCATCATTGTCCTGATCCAAAATATTGGAATCAAGGGCATCAATAATTCCGTCACTATCGGTATCTATGGGGTTATTAATATCCGGCCCCACTTCTACCCCATCATCAATACCATCGGCATCGGTATCCCGAAGATTGGGATTGAGCCCCAAGGCAGTTTCATCCCTATCCAAAAGTCCATCCTCATCACTATCCATAGTACAGGTAGAAACGGTTATGGTTACATCCACGCTTTCGTCAACACAAGGGGAGACAGCAGTATTGGTGGTAAACCTAAAAACGTATTCCCCTTCTACGGCCCCTTCAAAATCAACAATATTGCCCGCAGCTATGGTAACGGTACTCGGAGGGGTCCCTACAATAGACCAAACTCCAGAATCCCCTGCAGACCTGGTATCATCCAAATCCACTGTGGTAGTAGCTCCACCACCAGCTATACTACAGGCGGTATCGTCCGAGGTAGTTCCTACATCAACGAGATCTGCTACTGTTACAATTACGGGAGTTCGCTCCGTAATACACTCATTGGCAGAGGCCTCTACCCAATAAGTAGTGGTTTCCTCAATACTGGGTGTTACAAAGTTACTACCCTCCCCCAATGGCATTCCACCAGATTCCGAACTGTACCAAAACAAACTTCCTCCATCAGTGACAGTTGCACTTATAGTTGCGGAACCATTTCCACAAATAGTGGTTGGAGCGGTACTCAATACTTCCGGTGGCACATTACGTACCAAAGTCACCTCCAAGGGTGGACTTAAACAGTCTGTACTTTCGTTATACAAAAAGCCATAAAAGGTAGCCTCAAAATCTACCACACTAGTATTTAACCTGGCACCCTCAATAGAGAAATCACTATTACTGCTCCATATCAGCTCAAAACCAGCAGGAACAGGACTGTCCGTATAGGCGTCCAAATCTTGGGTAAAGGCATCGCAAAAAATGGTAGGGGTACTATTTATTAAGGGCGCCTCCATACAATTATCGTTATCGGCAATGGTGCCTACCCCCTGGGCTTTATCAATTTGGATCAAACCAGTGGGATTGGATAAATTCACAAAAAAGTTTTCTGTTCCTTCGGCCAGGGTATCTTCCAAAATATCGATTACAATGGTTTGTGTTTCGTTGTTCAAGCCGGAGAAAGAAAGTGTCCCTGAATCCGCCACATAATCCGTTCCCGCCGCAGCCGAATCATTGGAAGTGGCATATGAAACGGTGGCTCCTGCAGGAACATTTGCGTTGAGCGTAACCGTAAAGGTGGCAGTACCATCACTTTCATTTACCACCACATCATCTATGGAAATTCCTGCAACATCCTCACTGTCTATATTTACAGTGGCATTGTTGGGGGCCCCAACCGTATATCCAGTACCACTTGCCAAGGTTACGATTACCGTTTCCAATCCTACTTCCACTTCCGAATCATTTATCGGGGTCAAAGTTATGGAAGCACTCTCTTGTCCATCACCTATGGAGACAGTTCCGGAAAGGGCTATATAATCCGTACCGGTAACAGCAGTACCGCTTACAGTATAATTAATTACCATAGGGCTGCCGGTTAGGTTGGTAGTGTTCAGTCCCACGGTATACGTACCTGGATCTAACGGACTTTCCGCTGCGTCGGCGTCTGTTGCGGTAATGGTTGCAATGTAGCTGTCGTTGTCCAGGATAGTCCCAACACCTTGGGCCTTTCCAATTTGGGCAAAACCGGTGGCATTGGTCAGGTTTACAAAAAAGGTTTCGTTCCCCTCCACCAGGGTATCTTCATTAATATCAATTGTAATTGTTCGGGTTTGATTAGCAATCAATGGGGCGAATATAACGCTACCAGATTGTGCCTCATAATCCGACCCTGCCAAGGCAGTACTATTTGCTGTAACAAAAGAAACTGTGGTTCCCAAAAGAAGGGCCCCATTCAAGGTAACGGTAAAGGTGGCAGTGCCATCACCTTCGTTGACGGAAACGTCATCAATGGAAACACCGGCGGTATCGTCATCAGTTATTGTAACCGTAGCTGTATTGTTAGGGGCACCAGCAACAACATAGCCCGTACCAGCTGCCAGGGTCAATATAACCGTCTCCGGGCCCTCAACCAATGCGTCGTTTACCGGTGTAATGGTTATGGTCCCCGTCTGGTCTCCATCGGCTATCGATACGCTAGTACCGATGTCCGCATAATCTGTTGTATTCGTGGCATTGGATCCCCCAGTTGCGATACTGAAGTTTACCACGATGTCGCCACCAGTAGTATTGGCCGTGCCAAGGTCCACCGTAAACTCCCCCGTGGTCGTACCTGCCTCAGTGGCCGTAGCGTCGTTCGCGGTAATGCTCGCGACATAGCTGTCGTCATTGTTTATAGTGCCCGTGGCCGCGGAAGGAGTGCCCAGAGCATACCCAGCGCTCGGGGCGCTTAGCGTCACCGTAAATGTTTCATTAGCCTCAACAGCCGTATCACCGTTCACGTTGATCGTAAAGTCGGCCGTAGAGGAGCCGATAGCAAAGGTCGCCAAGCCGGTCGGGAATACCCCACCATCAAAGTCCGCAGCATCAGCGCTTACACCCGTGACCGTATAAGTAACAGTGGCAGCAGCCGCAGTCGAACCCGTACGGTTCGCCGTGAAATTAAATGCTGTAGCGCCAGCATTGCCCTCCGCAATGGCCACATCGGAATCCATTGTAATCAATTCGCTGTCATCATTGTTAATTGTAATCGTAGCCGTATCATTTATATCAACAGGTGTAAGAGTCAATTGAAGGTTATCCATACCTACCGTTAAATTCTCATCAGGCTCTACAAAACTATCCGCCGTCGGAAGAATTGTAAAAGTCTGATTTTCGCCTGCAAGTCCTATAAAAGTTAAGGTAAAAGAAGAAACCGCGGTATAATCATTATCCAAAATCGTTGCCGTGCCGTCAACTGTGGAGACATCTACCATAAAACCACCAGCAACTGCAATATCCAAAGTAGCAGTAAGTGTAATTACACCAGCATCCTCATCACCATTTTCATCCGCTATAGTTACCGTCTGCCCAAATCCATTAAATCCAAGCAACAAAAATGCACACAAAAATGCGACACTTCTCAGGTAGCGGATAATCAAAAGCTTGGAAAGTAGATTATGTAGGGTATTTATTTTCATAGCCGGTTATATCATTCAAAGATTTACAAGGGGAACGGCCAGGCCATATCCCCAAAATAGGGAATCAATATTAAGAAAAAATAGCCCATATGCCTAAGAATACGGGTTAAATATAAATTTATCAGATAAACGGCAAAAAACTAATGCAAAGCCTTTTATGAAAGCTCCGCAGACATGGTTTCTGCTGCAGGATGAATTTTTTTAACCAAGCCTTGAAGCACCTTCCCCGGTCCTACTTCAATGAACAGGCTTGCTCCATCGGCCACCATTTGCTGTACGCTTTGGGTCCATTTTACCGGGGCCGTCAACTGGGCAATTAAATTAGCTTTTATGGCCTCTGGGTCGGAAACCGCCGTAGTGGGCACATTTTGGTATATGGCACAGCTAGGCGCTTTAAAAACCGTATTTTCTATGGCTGCGGCCAATTCCTCCCTTGCAGGCTCCATTAAAGGGGAATGAAAGGCACCTCCTACCGGTAACACCAAGGCCCTTCGGGCGCCGGCTTCCTTCAACTTTTCACAGGCGGTATTTATGGCCTCCACCTCCCCGGAGATAACCAATTGGCCCGGACAGTTGTAATTGGCAGGCACTACTATGCCTGCAATTTCCGCGCAAACTT
>Ga0209344_10002153_pt1 | contig 22885 bp, 19 predicted proteins | sample Cruoilmetagenom6_FD_187293 | JGI IMG/M metagenome (GOLD analysis project Ga0209344, IMG submission 187293) | Oil polluted marine microbial communities from Coal Oil Point, Santa Barbara, California, USA - Santa Barbara Oil Seep Sample 6 (SPAdes)... | ecosystem: Environmental > Aquatic > Marine... | reverse complement strand
TCTGGCGGTTATTTCCTCGTAGTTAATACCGCCAAGCATCTTAACATGCTTCATGGCAAGGGTTGCACGGTGTATCCACCCGGTTGTTTTGCCCAGACCCTTACCCAGTTTTTGCGCTTTGCGTTGCAGTAAATAAACTTGTCTTTTGGGCTCTTCGGGCTGTGTGCCGTCCGCTGCCAATCCGCCACGGGTTTGTGAAGGATTGCCTACACCCCATTCGCGTTTCCATTCTTCAAGGTTCTCGGTTGGACTATCGTCACCACTGACCAGAAATTCCGCCACATCAAACCCGATACCACCTGCCCCGATCACGGCAACCGTGTCGCCAACAGTCACATTACCCTTCAGCACATCAATATAGGAATGAACGTTTTTGGCGTTCTGGCCTTTGATCTGTGGGTCGCGGGGCAATACACCCGTGGCGATAATAACCTCATCAAATTCCGTTAGGATTTCAGCGGTTGCTTCTGTTTTCAGCTGCAATGTAATATCCGACAGTTCTACCTGACGTTTAAAATAATCCACCAATCCCCAAAACTCTTCTTTGCCGGGAACCTGTTTTGCCAAGTTTAACTGCCCGCCAAGTTGATCGGCTTTATCAATCAAGGTCACATGGTGCCCACGCCCGCTAGCCACTATTGCCGCAGATAATCCTGCGGGGCCGGCACCCACGACAGCGATTGATTTAGGCGTGTTCGTTTTCGTGTAATTCAGTTCGGTTTCGCTACATGCACGCGGATTGACCAAGCATGATGTCAACTTCATAGCAAAAGTATGATCCAGACAGGCTTGATTACAGGCAATGCAAGGGGCGATTTCATCTGCACGCCCTTGTTCTGCTTTCACCACAAATGCAGGGTCTGCCAGAAAAGGCCGCGCCATTGAAACCATATCCGAGCATCCATCCGCCAGCACACTTTCGGCGACTTCCGGTGTGTTGATCCGGTTTGACGCAACAATCGGAATGTTGACCTCACCCATCAGCTTTTGTGTGACCCAGGCAAAAGCACGGCGCGGTACCGATGTTGCAATCGTCGGAATACGCGCTTCGTGCCAGCCGATACCGGTGTTGATGATCGTGGCCCCTGCAGCTTCCACCGCTTTGGCCAGTATGACCACTTCTTTCCAAGTAGACCCGTTCGGGATCAAATCAATCATCGACAAGCGGTAGATGATGATAAAATCCGTTCCAACGGCCTCTCGTACACGGCGCACGACCTCGACCGGCAGGCGCATGCGGTTCTCATATGACCCGCCCCATTCATCGGTGCGCTTGTTTGTATGCGTAACCAGAAACTGGTTCAGAAAGTAACCCTCTGATCCCATGACCTCGACACCGTCGTAACCTGCCGCTTTCGCGCGGGTTGCCGAGACAGCAATATCTTGGATTTGCTTTTCAATACCATTCGCGTCCAGTTCCGCAGGCGGAAACGGCGAAATAGGGGATTTTATCGCTGAAGGGGCAACCGCTTTGGGTGAATAGGCATAGCGTCCAGCATGCAAAATCTGCATTGCGATTTTACCACCTTCTTTGTGAACACGATCCGTCACAATGCGGTGGTTTTCAATGTCCTTATCGCTGAACAACCCGCAGGCACCCGGCAAAACAGCCCCTTCAACATTCGGAGCCATGCCGCCTGTGACAGCCAAGGCAACCCCGCCGCTTGCCCGTTCGCCGTAATATTGCGCAACACGATTCCAATCGCCCAATTCTTCAAGCCCTGTATGCATCGATCCCATCAAAACACGGTTTTTCAATGTGGTGAACCCAAGGTCCAAAGGTTGGAAAAGGTTGGGGTATACTGGGTGGGTCATCAAAGCCTCAAATCACTGTATGGTGGTTAAATTCCTAGCGCGTAACACATACTTGTCACGTAAAACGCAGCGTCATCCCATTGTTTCCACACAATGGCGCCGAAATGCACGTTTCAGCATATCCAGCTCTTCGCGCAGTAGGTTAATCTCGTTGCGTAAATCATCATCCAAAGGCTCGCCCGCGACAATCGAAAAACTATCCAGCACCGTATCTCCGGCATTAGTACAAAGTAAAAATGTCTGGATGCCATCCGATATAGCTTCAGGTGGTATATTGCAGCGAAGCTGCCATGTACCCTCCAGTTCATCAAGTGGCTCTATAGTAACATCGCCAAGTGTTTCACCCAGATAAGTCAATATTATTGAAGGAGGAGATGTTTCATTAGTTTGGCTTGTGTACACGCCTTCGTAAATGCCATTAACGATTTGCTTTCTGGTAAGACTTGGTGATTTAAACATTTTATCCTCTAGGTATTGGCGCGGCGGCGGCGAATAACCGATATATCGCGAATTGTAATCTGGTTCATAGATGGGCTTTCGAAAATCAAGTCAAACCACAAGCTTTGTGCGCGGGTTTCCTTGAAGTTTGTATAAAACAGATCAAACTCCACATACATTTCGCGCGTGGATAAATCCAGCTCGCGTACAATTTGTTCGGTATTAGGCCCATGTCGCAAATTTAATCTGGCAAACATTTCCTGAGGCCTTTCGCTATCAATAATCAACGTCAAGCGAATGATATGTTCCTTTTTAAGACCCTCAACAGCATGCGGTGGCATCTCTACGGCGATTGACAGGAATGAACCCTCAAAATTAAAAACATCCAATTGGATACCAAAAGGTGCCAAATCACTTTCCTGGTTGTTTCGAACTTGCCTAAGCGTCATCTCACTTACCGCGCAGTCATGAAAAATCACCAACTCATTGCCAATCTTCGATTTAGACGCAATCGAGGATATGCCGCTTGGGCTGACCGGCCCTGACCATACTTCAGGCCTATATGACCATTCAGTGCCTTGCGGTTTTTTAATGGCTTTGGACCCTATAACAGGTAAAGTCAGACGGGATGCAGCAATATGGTTTATCTTGTTCACACGCTTCCTGAAGCGCCTTGCCTTATTGCGTAGGTCACGTAATTCAGAAAACCCCAAAGTCTTTGCAACCCGGCTTTGGCGGTCCCACCATCTTAGGCTGCTATCCAGACGTCGCTGTTCAAAAAAATTCCTGATCTTGCCCAAAGCCCAAACCTTTATTTATGTATCGCCTGCGTACATTTAATATCCTGATAGTATCAGAAACATTACTTCAATGTAAAAACATCTTGATAGTTTTACCAAAGCCCGCCTGCCTTATTGATTTATCTTGAAACGCGTTGTGACTGGTTACTCAGTTCGTTAACATAGCGCAATCATACGTGGCTCATATAAGTATATTCAAAGGTTTAGAAATTGTTTCCAAATATTAATCAGAAATTCAAAGCATATTACGCCCCCGCCATTGAAACCAAATCCTTATGGCGGTTATTTTTTGGCCTGATCATTTTAATTGCCGTTTACATTATTTCTATGCTGATATTTTTTGCCGGTGCCGGCATCTATATTGGTGCGACTGCCGAATTAAATGGTATTGGCCCCGGGTCTGTTGAAACCAGTTTAGGCGAATTTTTACTAGGTACAAGTCCGGGCAGTGTCATCATAATTCTGCTAAGTTTTATTGGTATGTTTCTTGGTGTCTTTCTTGCAGTAAAACTTATCCATAAACGTAGCCTACACAGCTTGTTAGGGCCAAACATATCTGATGTTGCGACAGGGTTTAGAAACGGATTTTTATTTCTATTGGCTATCTCCATGATCGCATTCGTCGCTTTCTATTTTATTGACCCACCTGTTAAAAACATGGCGTTTTCAATCTGGATGAAATGGATGTTATTCGCCGTACCGCTGGTGTTTATACAAATCTTTTCAGAAGAACTTATATTTCGGGGATATTTACAACAACAATTGGCCGCCCGATTTAATAGCCGCTGGGCATGGTATTTTCTACCATCAATTATATTTGGTATGCTGCACTATGATCCGGATAATTTGGGCTCGAATGCGGTTCTTGTGGTGGTACATACCACTCTTTTCGGCCTAATCGCGGCAGAGGTTACTGCGCGTACAGGGAATTTAGGGACTGCAATTGGATTGCATTTTGCAAATAATATTTATGCCCTGACTGTTGTAGCCCTAGATGGCCCGCTATCAGGGCTTGGATTGTATAAAACAGCTGTGCATGTATCTAATGAGGCCGCCGTCAGATCCTACCTATTAACAGATTTAATATTTATAGCTCTGCTTTATGGATTGTATTTGTTGTGGATCAAAAAGAGACCGCAGTTGTGATTGCAATTCTTCATTCCACAAACTATTTGTGGTTACTGAATAACAACAAAGGCTTTTTGCGCCCATGAACTGGATATCAAACTACGTCCGACCACGGATCAATTCCTTGTTTTCGCGCCGTGAAACGCCCGATAACCTTTGGACCAAATGTAACGAATGCGGCACGATGTTGTTTCACCGCGAATTAAAGGATGCGATGAACGTCTGCACCAATTGCGGGCACCACATGGGCATCACTCCACGCGAACGGTTTAAAGCACTTTTTGATGGCGGTTTGTTTATCGAACTTGAAACGCAAGAAGCGCTGGCTGACCCGCTGCATTTCAAAGACCAGAAAAAATATCCCGACCGGATGAAAGCTGCATTAAAGAAAACCGGTGAGGCCGAGGCCATGTTGGTTGCCGAGGGTGAAATCGGACGCACGCCTATTGTTGTCGCCGGGCAGGACTTTTCCTTTATGGGTGGCTCGATGGGTATGGCCGTTGGCAACGCTATAATTGGTGCATGCGAGCGTGCCGTTCAGCGCAAATGCCCGCTGATCTTGTTTTCCGCAGCGGGTGGTGCCCGTATGCAAGAAGGCATTCTTTCGCTCATGCAGATGCCGCGCACAACTGTTGCTTTGCAGATGCTAAAAGAAGCAGGTTTGCCATTCATCGTGGTGCTGACGCATCCGACAACAGGTGGCGTAACCGCCAGTTACGCGATGTTGGGAGATGTGCATATTGCCGAACCCAAAGCTTTGATCTGTTTTGCCGGCCCGCGCGTGATTGAGCAAACGATACGCGAAAAACTACCCGAAGGCTTCCAGCGATCGGAATATTTGCTGGAACACGGTATGTTGGACCGCGTGACACATCGTAAAGATTTGCGTGACGAATTGATTACCATATGCAGAATGCTGATGGGCCTTTCGCCACAGGTCGTCGGAGATCTGCCGGCACCTAGCGAAAAAGAGAAAGCCAAAGGCGCCAAAAAGTGACAAAAAAATCCAGCGATGTCATTTTGGAAAGATTGATGTCACTTCACCCTAAAATCATCGATCTTACTCTGGATCGCATGACCAGATTGCTTGATGCACTGGGGTCACCTGAAAAAGCGATTGCCCCCGTCATCCATATTGCGGGTACAAACGGTAAAGGCTCGACCGGAGCGATGATCCGCGCCGGACTGGAAGCTTCCGGCGAGAAAGTCCACGCCTACACATCACCACATCTGGCCCGTTTCCACGAACGCATTGGTTTGGCGGGCAAATTAATTGATGAACAGCTGCTTGCCGAAACTCTGGCAGAATGCGAGCGGGTAAATGGCAATACCAGTATTACATATTTCGAAATTACGACATGCGCCGCTTTTCTGGCCTTTTCGCGGGTTCCAGCCGACCATACGATCCTAGAGGTTGGATTAGGTGGCCGACTGGATGCTACCAATGTCATTGATCAACCCGAACTAACCATTATTACACCGATTTCCGTCGACCATCAGCAGTATCTTGGCAACTCTCTGGTAGAAATTGCGGGGGAAAAAGCGGGTATCCTGAAACGCAATACATTCTGTGTTGTTGGGCCGCAACCTGATGAAGCATTGGATGTGATCGAAGATAAGGCCGCGCGCGTGGGTGCTACGCTGAAAATACACGGCCAGCATTGGCATGTTTGGGAAGAAAACGGGCGGCTTATTTTTCAGGATGAATACGGGCTAATGGATTTGCCAAAACCGACCCTGCTGGGTGAGCACCAGTTGCAAAACGCAGGCATTGCTATTGCAGCTTTACGTTTGATGAATAAATCAGGTGAAGATTGTGCTGCCGCAATGACAAATACCGAATGGCCGGCACGTATGCAGCGCTTGCGCACCGGCCCGTTGGTTGATGCAGCCCCCGCAGCAGAACTGTGGCTGGATGGCGGTCACAATGAAGCGGCTGGTCGTGCAATTTCAAAATTGATGAATGCAATGCCGCAAAGACCCACACATTTAGTAATGGGCATGCTGAACACAAAGGATGTGTCGGGCTATATGGCGCATTTCTTAGAAGGCACAGTAAGTTTGCAAGCGGTTTCAATTCCGGGTGAAGCTGCTACGTTAAGTGCCGCAGAAACCGCTAAAGCTGCAACTGATTTGGGGTTTGATGCATCTGTAGCAGATGATGTTCTTTCAGCTGTGAAAAACATCGTTGAAAGAGATAAGTCAGCCAGAATACTGATCTGCGGGTCATTGTATCTGGCAGGAAATATTTTACGCGAAAACGCATAAAAAAGGCGCCATTACAGCGCCTTTTCTTATTCAGTCACAGCTTTATATTGAACTGTTGATCCAGTCCGCCAAGGCAGCTTTAGGTGCTGCCCCTGTTTTATTGGCGATGACCTGACCATCTTTGATGATGAACAAGGCTGGAATACCGCGTACGCCCAATTGGGCCGGTGAGTTTGGATTTTCATCCACATTCACTTTGGCGATTTTTATTTTTCCGGCGTACTCGTCGGATAGCTCTTCCAAAGAAGGGCCGATTTGTTTGCATGGACCACACCATTCCGCCCAAAAATCCACCACAACAGGAATGTCTGATGCTGTTATTTCAGAAGCAAATGTGTCGTCTGTTACTTTAACGGTTGCCATATTTCTAGTCTCCTTACCGTTTAACTGTTAGCCCCAACTTATGAACGCCTTGTCTTGTGGTCAAGATGTAGTAGTGGCTTTCAGTGCATCTATCACTATATCGTGGGGTAATGACATAAGTTTCTGATTTTGCGTCCAAAGAATTGTAACATTAATTTCATGATCCGGATAAATTTGTTTCAATGCGGATAAATATGCCCCCATTTGGCGTAGCAACCCTATGGGCGTGTCAGATGGTGTTTCCGGAACCATCCTGTTGCTTTTAAAATCCACCGCCGTGATTCTATTATCCGAGATCACCAAGCGATCTATTGTACCGTAAATCTGACGCCCATCCAGTTCGGGTATGTGCGCCGTTATATTGACTTCCGCTAGTGCATCAGGCGCAAATACCGATTTTAAAGCGTCCGTTTTCAGGACACGTGCGGCAATGTCCAAATGTTCACGCATTTCAACATTGTCTGTCTTATTATCATATTGCTGCATTAAACTTCGCGACAGACTTTCCCAATCCGCTTCCGGCTTGTTCGGCAGGTGCTCCAGCAAAAGGTGGATCAAACTACCACGGCGCATCGCCATTGTCTCATCCATGCCGTCAATTTCCGCACGTAATGCCTTTGCCCCACCCAGATCAGACGGTGAAAGCGTCTTTTCCCTTGATTTAACAGCAGGTGCGGTCGCATTTAACCAATCTGGGCATGCCGTTTTGCTTGTTTCGACCGTATAATCAGTTTTCATACATTCTTCTGGCCAAAATTCATTTTGTAAAACCAGTCCATGATCGCTATTCGTAGCACCGGCGTTTTCCATCCCATTCGCAACCAAGCGGTACCAGGGATCACCTGCTTTGCCCAATTTCCCTGCACCACAAATAACCAACCAGTTTTCAGCACGTGTCATTGCGACATACAACAGGCGCAAGCGTTCTTGCTGATCCAGCTCTTTTTGTGCTTCAAGCACCGACCGCTCTGCCTGATTTGCGTGCTCTTTTCGGGATTTCCAGCCGATCAAGTCAGTGGCAAGCGGTACAATCTCGGCGTCATTGCGACTGCGCGTACTTACCGTATCGGGCAGGATCACAATCGGGGCTTCCAGACCTTTTGAAGCATGCACGGTCATCACCCTGATTTGCCCAGCCGCACTGTCCATTTCACGCTTGATCTCGACCTTGCCGGAGGCAAACCAATTCAGAAAACCTGTCAAAGTCGGTGCTTCAATCTGTTCATATCGCATCGCTTGCGCAAGCAGCTCGTCAATCCCGTCTTCGGCTTCTTCACCCAAACGGTCCAATAGATTTTCGCGACCTTTGTGCAATGTTAGAATACGGTCAATCAACTCGAACGGACGCATCCAGTCTGCTTTGGACAATATGTCATCAAGGATTGTTTTAGCTGCTTCAAATCGATCTTTATGGTCTCGTATACTTTGCCACAAAGTAGCCTTGCGGCCATACGCCAACGCAAATAATTCCCCTTCGGTGATATTTAGCAATGGCGAACGCATAGCCTCTGCCAATGACAAATCATCTTCGGGTGTTGTTGCAAATTTCAACAATGACAGGACATCTTTCACCGCCAGTTCATCGCCGACATTCAACCGGTCAGCCCCTGCCACATTCAACCCGCGCGCTTTGAGTTCCTTGATAATCGCGCGAAACAAAAAAGATCGCTTTTGTACAAGGATCAGAAAGTCGCCTGCTCGCACAGGTCGCAAATCATCACCGTCACCGATCTGCCTGCCCTCTTGAATTGTCGTATCAATCCATGTCGCAATTTTCACGGCCAGCACCTGATTTGGATCACTTTCACCGGGGCGATCAAGTGGCTCATACCAAGGTTTATCTTCGGGCGCTGAAGCCGCTTCAATCAATGGCCAAAGCTCCGCGCGCCCCGGCTTTGCGGTTTTAAAGGTACGATGTAATACGCCCCCTATGATACCTTTTCTGGCATCGCCTATAAAAGTATGATCCACCAGATTTAAAATTGGTGCCGCCGAACGGAATGAAAACAGCAAATCCTGTTTATGTAGTTTGGTTTCTATGGCTTCCAGACGTGCAAGAAACCAATCACGCATCTTCCCGAAATGTTTCGGATCCGCGCCTTGAAATGAATAAATTGATTGTTTTTCGTCGCCAACGACAAAAACCGTACGCTCCGTGTCATTGACCCCTTGTCCCGATGTAAACTCTTCCGTCAGGCACTTAATCAACTGCCATTGATCAGGGCTGGTGTCTTGCGCCTCATCCACCAAAATGTGGTCGATACCACCATCCAAACGATACAAAATCCATTGCGACATCGCGCTGTTTTGCAACAACTCCTGTGATTTTTCGATCAGATCCTGATAATCCATTTTACCGTGCATAAGCTTGTAAGCGTTATAAGCATCCAAAAACGGTCGCGCGAAATCATATAGAATTGTTGCCCGGTTAAAGGCCGCAGCCGAAACGAATGCCTCGCGTGCTGTTTCAACCCGAACCATCAATCCGTGCAGCTTTGCAACCAAATCCGGGTTTTCCTCACGCACGGCCTTCGTGGGTGTACTTGATATTTTTGCTTCAAAACGCGTTTTATCCAGCATGCAATCCATCAAAAGCTGTAAGCGTGTTTTCTCATCATCTGCCGCAATTACCGCCTGAAACGCACGGCCAAGTTTTTGATCATTCGCACTGCTTTCAAGTAGGATCGGCACCATACGTGTCAGCACCTCAATGTCGCCCGCATTAACAGCATTACGTGCAATGCTATCAGCCGTCATATCCGGCATTAGGCCAAAATCATCCTTGGTGGGTTGTCTGGAAAATCCGCGGTGATTGCGTGCAATAGCCTGTAGTAAGCTGTCAGGATCGAACCCGGTATAAAATTCCGCGAGCCGTTCAAACGCCGGACGCACATCGCTTTCTGCCAAATGTTCCAAAATGTCAGAACGCACCTGTTTGGCCTGACTGTCTTCTAGAATTTCGAACTGAGGCGAAACGTGCGCCTCTAGTGGAAACTGGCGTAGAAGCGCGTCACAAAATGAATGGATGGTTTGTATTTTCAATCCGCCCGGTATTTCCAATGCAGTTGCAAATAGCGTTCTGGCATAGCGCAATTTTTTTTCTGTCAGCTGGCTTTTATCTTCGCCCAACTTTACCAGAGCATCCTTTAAATCCGCGCTTTGCATCATTGCCCACATGCCCAGCCGTTTAAACAGACGGTTTTGCATTTCTGCAGCAGCTGCATTGGTATAGGTCAGACACAGGATTTTTTGCGGGTCGGTTCCGTGCAACAATAAACGCGCAACACGATCGGTTAAAACCCGGGTTTTACCAGATCCCGCATTGGCGGACACCCATGTGGATGCAACAGGATCGGCAGCCGCATTTTGCGCCTGTGTGGCTTCATCAAATTTGATCATGGCACATCTCTTTTGACAGGCGTGTCGGTTTCTTCCCATTCACCAAATCGCGACAATTGATCATAGTCCGATCCGTATCTGTCCAGCTTCATTTTCAAACGTGCGCCATATCCGATACCATCCTCGAAGTGGCATCTTAAAAGACATATAAATTCTGCCCATGTGTCCTTAACAAGCGTGTCTGACAGCGGTACCTCATAGGACTTATCCGGCTCTTTTAAGCTTATATATTGAAGCTTGGACACTTCCATCGGGTCAAGGCCGTCAAACCCGCCAGACTGTGCAATCGCAGCCTCTAGCTGAAGTTGCTTATCAAACAATTTAGTCTCTTTTACGCTGGGTGGATTGCCGGATTTATAATCATAAATCATCATTTGCCCGTTTGTATCACGATCCAAACGATCTGCTTTTGCGGTCAGGGTAAAATCAAGTTCAGAGGCCTTTCGTTTGCCTTTTCTTTCTTGTGCAATGATCACACCTTGCGCGGCCCGTTGCTTTTCCGCTTCCACAAACCAGGGCGCAATTTTCACCAATCGGCCAAACCATAACCTGCGCGCGGAAGGCCATGGAACTTGTTCCTCTAATATTTCATTCGCCAGTTCCAGAAAATGAGTAGCGTCATAATCGCCGGATTTCACCCGCTCGGAAGCGTTATACGCTTCGACAATACTGTGCAGGAAAATGCCCCGTGCCAACGCATCCGGTTCCAACCCATATGGCTTTAGCGGACGCAGTTTCAAAATAGATTGCGCGTATATCTCATAGGGATTGCGCACCAATGTTTTGATGCGTGTCACTGACAATCGATCGGGGTGTGCATCTTTTGGCGGTACTGGGGCCGGGCGTTCTGCCTTGGCCAATTTACCTTGTGGCCGACCCAGACCCCGCGTTAGATTGATCCACATATCACCCCGCTTTGACATTGCCTGCAAAGCTTTTTCACCCTCTGGCCCTAGACCGTTCAAAAGATTGTTCAAACGGGTTAACCAACGGGATGAAACAGTTGGCGCTTCACCATCACGAATAGAACGTGATACCACAATTTTTTTCTGTGCAAATGCTTGTTGAAAATCATGGGCAGATAAACCGATATTACGCTCTGGCAGCAATAATCCCAGTTGCTTTCGCATAGACCGGTTCAACCAGGGATCGGGGCTGGGTTTTTGCGGCCAGATCCCTTCATTCAATCCGCCCAAGATCACCAGATCAGCCCCTTGAACCCGGGCCTCTAATGTCCCCCAGATTGCAATATTGGGATGCGGTGTGATTGCGTCGCGCACTTCAGCACTTTTAAGCTGTGAATAAAGTAATGCTGCATAATCAGAAGCAGACCACATTGAAGGTTCAATCGCCTCTGATCGCAAACTCTCAAAAACCTTTTGTGCCTCTTGGCCATCGGCCCCATCCCACAAGACATGCGGCATTGCCCCAGTACCTGTGGAAAGTGCAAACAGTAAAGTTTGATGCAACGAAATCCACTCTGACATCGGTCTAAGCGCATCCGCTGAAAGGCCACCAAAACAATTAACAATCCATTTCATCCAGCCTTGGGTGTCAGTGGATTTTGTCTCTGCCCAACTTTGTAAAAGCTGAAAGTCAACAAATGGGGGGCCGCCACGTATAAGCGGTGTATCGCGGTTTAATTCGGCGCGCTCCAGATCGCGGGTCAGACGCAGGTGATTATTCCTGTCATCCGCTTTATGTGTCATTGGATGTTTAAGAACAGCTATCAATGCGGCCGGTGACAGGTCTTTGCCGATCAGCCCTGCGGTCAGGCGAAGAAAAATACCGACTGATGACAAATGCAGCGGCTCGCCCGCACTGTCATCAGGCGTGATTTTCCAACGCGCCAAATTGGCTGCCACACGACGGGTTAAGTTTCGGTCAGGCGATATAAGTACAGCCGTCTCATTGCGACTTGCCGCTTCACGTAAACACACCGCAATTGCCCCGGCTTCTTCTTTTGGCGAGTTTGCCAAAATCATACTGACGTCTTTAGTGGCCTCACCTATCTTCGATATCAAGTCAGGCCCCTCATCAAGCCACTGATCTGTAACAGGCGCAGGGCGCAGAGCCAAAGACAGGATTTGGTTGCGTTCTTTTGAAAAAACAGGCGTTTGCGTCCAAGGCTGCATCATGCTTGCATCAACACCCAATTTATCGGTCAGTCGCGCCAACATTGATTGTGGATGATCGTCGTTTGAAGCTTTGTCTGTCAAAACACCCCAAACCGCTTTTGGCGTTTCAGCATCAAAGCCGGGCAATACAACCGCCCCTTGTGGCAAGTCAGCAACCGCCTGCATAAACAACGCAGTTGCCCCCCGCGATCCTGTTGAGCCCGCAATTATAACAGGATGATCCGGCGGATTCGTTTTCCATTTTTCGCTATAGGCTTCAATAACGGCGCGTTGCCGCGCCTCTGTATCAATCAAATCCTGAGATGCCCAATAGTCTGTTAAAATGTTAAGAAATTTCAGGCTTCTGGCCCAATGTTCAGATGCATTCCCAATCTCTACATCTTTCAGGCGGTCAAGTGAAACACCTTCGCCGTGCATTTCATCCAACATGGCCGCCAGTGTATCGGCCAGTGCAAAAATTGAAGATCGTGGTGCCAGATCAGGCTCTTGGTCGATCAATGCTGCCACAAGATCTGCCAGTCTTAAACGCCGCGCCAATGCGGATGCAGGTTGCGGTAAATCTATGGGTGCAAAAACATCTCTGGCCAAGTCCGGTAAAACTTTCAGGCGCGGTAAAAGCGTAGCCCCTTGTTGCTTGAAAAGATCCTCAATTCGGCGCGCAGCGCGACGTGTGTTTACATAGATCACTGTTCGCGCAAAATCTTGCGGAGGTATATTCCTTGCACGCTGAAATAGACCGGCAATAAAGGCTTTTGAAAAATCGGCGCCAATTGGCACCGAATACACACGCGGTTGGTCACTTGAATTAAACATTAGCGCATTTTTGCTCGGCGACCCCGATACCCTCAGCGTGGCCCACATCAATCCAGTCACCATCATAAACAGCCCCGAACAAACGGTCTGATGCTATCATATCTTCCCAAAGCAAACTTATGGAAAAATGGTTCTCTTTGATTGTGCGAAGCAGATCTGTTTTTATAATTTGTACGCCGGAATAAACATAGGGCGCATTGGGCGCTGTATCTTTTCTCTGAAGTCTATTGCCGTCATTTAAGAAAAAATCGCCCTGACCGTTATACCCATAGGCACTAGAACATTTCACTAACAATAGCAGGCCATCCATTTCATCAGGATTCCAGCGTTTTAACAGCTGTTTTGCGGGATTATTCCCACGCCAAAGCACATCGCAATTTAGCGTGAGAACAGGATCGTTTCCGATATAAGGCAACGCATTTTTCAGCCCCCCGCCCGTTTCCAAAACCTTTGGCTCTTCACGGATACAGGTCACTGAAGAGTGCGGGCTCAAATGCGCTTCCAATTGATCGGCAAAGTAGTGCGTATTTACAAAAACTGACCGGATATTGGCGTCAGCCAGAATATCCAAAGTATGGTCGATCATTGGTCGACCCAGAACAGGCACTAGCGGCTTTGGTCTGTCTAACGTTAAATGTCCCATGCGCGTTCCAAATCCGGCCGCAAAGATCATCGCCGTATTAGGCTGCATTCTGCGCCTCTTTGATACCGGATAGCACATCGGGTGTTGGTTCTGGTATATTGATATCAACCCAATTTTTCAGGCTTGCCAAGTCCGGATGGCTTAAATCGTTTTGCAGATGCGCCCAAACCCGTGGAATAAGATCAACATAATGCGGCTTGGAATCCCGTACACATAGACGGGCAAATATTCCGATTATTTTCAGATTTCTTTGCGCGCCAAGTGCTGCATATGCATAGTTGAATGCGTTTTTCGATGCTTTGGATTTCTTGATAAAATAATCTTTCATAGACGCTTGCAGTTCCTTTGATGTATCTCGCCTTGCATCCTCCAATAGCGATACCAGATCATAGGCCGGATGACCGATAAGCGCATCCTGAAAATCCAATAACCCGATATTTTTGACCCCGCTTCTGTCGGGCAACCACAACAAATTCTCTGCGTGGTAATCACGCAAGACAAGCACAGGGTGCGGCGTTTTAATTGCTTCACATACAGCAGTTACTTCCGCGCGGTAGCTTTTTGTCAATGCATATGTTGTAACCTGCCCGGATATACTGGGCAGATACCAATCTGTGACCAAGTCAGTTTCATGCAAATAGGCATCAAGATCATATGCTGCGGTATCTTTTGGATTTGATGCTGCGTGAAGCTGAACAAGAGCATCTATCGCGGCTTTATACAGATCCTCTTCCAATTCCGGCGACGTTTGGCACATACGGACAAACAGGTCATCGCCTAAATCTTCAAGCAATAAAAATCCATTTTCGCAATCAGACTCTAGTAACGCAGGCGCCTCCAGTCCATTATCGCGCAAGTGATTGAGTATTTTAATAAAAGGCTTAACATCTTCACCTTTTTCAGGTGGCGAGTTCATCAAAATGGCAGTTTTTCCATCCTGCTTGGTTAACCGATCATAACTACGATGAGAGGCGTCGCCCGCCACAACAACAGACTCTGCGTCGCCCCATGCGATGTTGTTAATGAAGTCATTTCGTTTTTGGTTTCGTGCATCCATCAATCACGACCGCCTAAATTAAGTTCATTTAATACACACAGTCTATCCGACCAACGTGGATGCGTCCAAGAAAACTTAAAATGACGGATATTATCATCAATAATCGATATATCGATGCTCAAAGCATTTACCGGTGCAACCGACCCTAACCTGTCTGGCCACTCGATGAGACAAACTGCATGTTCGAACCCCCGCTCAAGGCCAATTTCATAGACCTCATCGGGATGTGATATTCGGTAGAGATCTGCGTGGATATATTCAATTGTACCCAACTCATATGTTTGCACCAATGTAAAAGTGGGTGAAGGTACATCCTCTACAACGCCGTATAGTTCCATGCGGTTTTGGATTATCTTACGTGCTAAATCGGTTTTTCCTGCCCCGACTTCACCACCCAATAACAAAACGTCCCCCTTAACCAGCAAAGGGGCCAGTTTGGCAGCTAATACCGTAGTTTCGTTCGGGGAATGAGAAGTCAGTGTAACTTGCACGTGCTGTCCTTGGGTTCTGCCACACAGAAACTAGGAAATAATCACTGTGCTGCGCAAGCTAAACCGTCACACGTATCTTGATTAATTTTTATCAGAAAATGAAACTCGCATAATGTATCCCCTGTGGGCATCGGTTCTACATTTACCAACACAGTTTCACCCGTTTGTGTTTCAACACTTGCCTGCCATGCACTTCTTTCAGTTTCTTCTACATATTGTCGAAGATCACCCCAAATCGGCGTCGGATGAAAGACGGCCTGCATGAAACAGGAAAACTCTTGTATTGAGTTAGAGTCGTTATCTGCGCCCACTATCCGTTTCATCGTGTTATTCTGAAAAATAACCTTGCCCGTACGGTCAAAAGCAACAAGCCCGGTTGCTGTGGTATTTATAATGTTTTCCAGATTTGAAATCTGCGCCCGAAACCTGCGTTCCATAGCAAGTACATTGGTCACATCTTCAAATAGGAACACCACCGTTCCAGAAGGATGTGGTCGCCCGACAACGCGCAAGGATCGTCCATCCGGCAAATCCCAGTCTTCCCGGTAATCGTCCTTCATCGCACTGCGTTCTATTTTCATGAACGTTTTTCGCCAAGATGTATAATTTTCAGGCTCGGGTAAAATATGCGTATCGCGAAGCCGGTCAAGAAATCCGGGTAAATTCGGTTTTTCCAGCAACCATTCAGGCCGCAACCCCAAATACTGTGACAAAGCCGGGTTAAATAAAGACAGTTCATTGTTCTTGTCAAAAACCGCGATACCGATTTGTAAATGTGCAAATGTCGCGCCCATTGTTTGAATAAACTGATCGGACGCATTCACCGGAGGTGGTTTATTTACACGTTCAACATGCAGCCCTGTCTCAGCAACCGTTTTCAGCCCACCTGAATTGTAGTTTTCAGATTTAACAGACGGCATATGAATTGCGGCTGATTGTCTATTCAGCATCGCGACTAGCAACAACATGCCGGTTGCAAATATCATGAGTAGGATACTAATTTCAAACATGGTTCATCAGTTCTTTGCGGCAACTCCGAGCCAATATTAAACCTAAAATGTTGAATCAGACGTTAAGGAAAAACCTTAATATGTTGATTGGGCCCAAGTGCCGCGTGCATTTCTTCCATGTTTCTCTCGAAATCAACACGCTTCCAACGCACATCTACAATTGCACCCCTTAATCGCGGATCAAGAATCCCGTAATGTTGCGCCATGCGGTTTGTATCAGACGCCGCATTGGCAAACGTCACTTCGGCCTTGGATCGCTCCAACAGTGTTTTTGCAATAAACAATCCTAAACCCATCCCTTGATACGCTTCAGAGGTTTCGCCGGCAGGCTGTTGTTTATTGCGCGTACTGATAAAGGGATCACCAAGCCTATCAAGTAAATCAAACGGGTAACCTTCGCCATCATCACCCACCATAATCCGTACATATTTTTCATCCCACGTGACATCGATCAGAACAATTTCACTTGAAAAATCAACCGCATTTTGCACAAGGTTTCGTAAACCGTGAATTATCTCGGGATGCCTTGGCACGATAGGTATTTCATTTACCACTTGTTCTTCAAGCTTACCATTAACCAAAAAGATCAACTCTTTTCCACGGTTCTCATGTGGTTCGGCTGCTTCATGTATAATTGCAGTAATTGGCGCATTTTTCAGCATTAGGTCATCTTTACCAATCCGTCCCATATCGCGTAAAATTTGGCTTAACCGATCGACTTGATCCTGGATCAATATGACATCCTCTTTTAACTCACTGCCATCTTGTAGCTCCGATGCAATCTCTGCAGAGGTCAATTTTATTGTCGCCAAAGGTGTGCCCATTTCATGGGCAGCAGCGGCAACAACTCCGCCCAGCGCGGTAAGTTGGTGTTCACGCGCAAGTGCCATCTGTGTGGCTGATAGAGCCTGTGACATTGAAAACATTTCAACCGCCACGCGACGGGCATAGATAGCCAGAAATAAAATGCCAATGGCCAACGCCACCCACATTCCTGCTACGAATAATCCCGGCAGTTCCATCACTTCACCAGTTGTTTTTGTCAAAGGGTAATGAAAAAAGCTAAGTAAACTGATCATAGCCAAAGCAGTTAAGCAAAGCACAATTGTTGCATATAATGTCAGGGCTGTTGCCGCGATAGTAACCGGTGCCAGGATCAATAAAACAAATGGATTACTTAACCCCCCGGTTAAATACAAAAGCAATACAAGCTGGCAAAGATCAAACAATAGTGACAGCATTGCTTCTTGTTCAGATAGTCTCTTGTTGCTGGGGAAAACGAACGTTGCCACTAAATTGAACAAAATAGATGCGGTAATGGCTAGCATGCACAACCTGATCGGTACCACTATGTCCAGATAGTACACCGCGCAAAACAAAGCCGTGATCTGGCCGCCGATTGCGAGCCATCGCAAAATAATCAACGTGCGCAGCCTGATCCAATCACTTCGCGCTTCGCGGGCATATAAATTTGTAGCTTGCTGTGACAACAAATAGCACCTTCGTGACTTGTATTCTAGGCTGTGACGTTAGATGTAACGTTATATACTTGTCTAGGTTGGGAATAAAAATGTCAAAAGGTATAGCAATAATCGCAAGCTGCGGTATCGCTGTTGCGCTTGCAATAGGTGCTTACTTTATCTTTAGAGAGCCCGCATATAATTGCGAGCCTACAGGGGTGGTTGCTGGGAACGCTGAAATTGGCGGGCCGTTTGAACTGGTCACGCATAAAGCTGTTACCGTAACAGAAAATGATGTGATAAAAGGACTGACGCTGGTGTATTTCGGATACACGTTCTGCCCGGACATCTGCCCGCTTGATATGGCCCGAAATGTCGAAGCCGTTGATCTGCTGGATGAGGCTGGCATTGATGTAACACCCGTATTTATAACGATTGATCCGGCACGTGATACACCACAGGTATTATCCGATTATGTTGATGTCATGCACCCTAAAATGGTTGGCTTGACGGGCACAGAAAGCCAAATAGCAAATGTCGCAAAAGCCTATAAGACATTCTATCGCAAGAATGGCGAGGGCGAGGATTACCTTATGGATCACATGCGATTCACCTATCTTATGTCACCTGACGGGTTTCTGGACTTTGTCCGCTCGGAACTGACGCCCGAAGAACTGGCTAGTCATATTGAAAAAAAAGCCGCCTGTTACACCAAATAATCATGCAATTTGACCCGCGCCCAACTTCCATCTAAAAGCGCATGAATTGTGATATAGAAGTTGGAAAATATGTCTGAAGAAGAACTGCGCAAAATTGGCGAAGACAATAGCCTTTTGATCTTAGACGACGATGAACCATTTCGCAGGCGGTTATCACGCGCAATGGAAAAACGTGGCTTTAATCCTACGCCACTGGATTCAATTGCTGCCGGTCGTGCCTTTTGCACAGCAACGCCACCTGCATACGCAGTAATTGATCTTCGTTTACTTGATGGCAACGGATTGGATGTTGTTCAGGTTTTACGCACGCGCCGCCCTGAAGCAAAAATCATTGTACTAACCGGGTATGGTGCAATTGCAACGGCTGTTGCTGCGGTCAAAATAGGTGCCGCCGACTATCTGGCTAAACCAGCGGATGCCAATGATGTAACCAACGCATTACTCGCAACCCCGGGCGCAAAACCGCAGCCACCTGAAAATCCAATGTCAGCTGACCGCGTACGCTGGGAACATATCCAAAGGGTGTTCGAATTGTGTGACCGCAACGTATCGGAAACAGCACGCCGTTTGAACATGCACCGCCGCACTTTGCAGCGAATACTGGCCAAACGCAGCCCGCGTTAAGGTTTGCCAAAAATATTCAGGCTTGCCTGAGGTCTGGAAACCACTGACGTCGTAATTGATTTACCGAGCTTTCTTTCCAAATAGATTACTTAATGGCACAGCGCTGGCACCGTGGGCAAATACGCTTAATAAAACTGTCAGTACAATGACAGACAATATCGGCTCAAAACCTTCGAACCCCAGTGTTTCTACAACCAGCAACAAATACAAAACAGAGGCAATTCCCCGTGGCCCGAACCAGCCTACAAATAGTATCGTTCCCATATCAAGATTTTTACCTATTAAGCTGATCGCAACGGGCAACATACGGATAATTGTAAGGCTCAGCACCGCATATAACAAAGCGGTAAAATCCCAATAATGATATGCTGTTGGCACCAGAAGCATTGAAAATATCATAAACACAAATAGCTCTAACTGTTGACCCTCAGCCTCGCCAAACTCTTGTATACGTTCTTTTACCCGTTGTGATTTGGTACTGGCGCCCAATAACAGCCCCCCTGCGAACGCCGCAATAAAACCGTTCCCTCCAAAATGCTCTGCAATTGCAAAACATAGCACTGCCAGTGACCCTGAAACCAAACGCTGAAATGTAGAATTCATCCATCCTTTATTCGAAAAGTAACTGATAAGAGTGCCACCTGACCAGCCTACGAAACCACCGATCACAGCACCAAATACTACCTGTTGCAATAAAAACAAAACCCAGTTTTCGTCAGAAACCCCAATGCCAACCGAAAGAACAGATATACAGGCGAATATGGGCGGCAATGCGATACCGTCGTTTAATCCGCTTTCGGTGCCGATCCAGCGGCGCACACGTTCAGGCACTTTTTCACTTTTAACAACAGCCTGACCCAGCGCAGCATCGGTCGGTGATAGGATCAGTGCCATCAATGCCAATAACCAAATATTAACCCCGGGGAATAACAGATAGGCAACTATTGTCCCGGTCAACATTGTTAGCGGCAAACCGATTAACAACAGTCGCATTGGCGTAGCTCTATCTTTAATCAAGTGTTTTAAATTGATCGTCGTGGCGTCCACAAACAAGATCAGAACCAACGTTACTTCGGTTATTATTTTCACCAACGCGCCATATGGCTCCATATGGAATACATTGAAACCGAGCGGCCCGACCAAAATACCGGTTGCAACGAAAATCATTGGCGCTGTAATGGGCGACCGGTCAGCAACTTTTGAAAACAGCCCATAGATAAAAATCATTGCCGCTGCAAAGATTATGGAAGGATGGTCGCCCATCAATTAATCTCAATATCGGTTTTTATCTCATTAATATCGAATACACTTTGAAAGGCGATAGTTGCCGCATTAACAGCAACCGCGACAATAATACCGGTAAAAATTACACCAAACAGTGCTGTGAACACCGACAAGATTTTAGACAATGGCTTTGTCGGAGGCAAATCACCATATCCAACTGTTGTTGCGGTGATAAATGCCCAGTAGATGGAATTTTGCCACCCCCAAGATTCCCGGGCGCCTACAATCTGACCCAGCAAGATGATTATAAAGACCAAAGCTATTAATAACGGACCAGCATACTCAAGCCCTACAAAAAATATGTGGATAAATCTGAATGTGAATTCCATGCGCTATCTCTTTAATATTGGATGTTACCTTACAGTTAAACCGATGAAGAAATCACCAGCGGGCAATCTCGGACACCAACAGTTATCAACAATCCAAGTCTATATTTACCGGGTAATCCAGCGGAAAAGCCAGATCAGGCGTGTAATTCGGAATGGTACGCAGGACTTCGCCCTTTAGATGTGCAGGGCAACCTGAAACCTCTGTTGCCATGGATACCAGCAGCGATTCTGTTACGGCTGCACGACTGGAGATCGGTACAATCCGAGCCCATTTGCGGCTGGGGTGAACACCTACATCAAAGCTATCTTGTCCGTTTTTCATACGCTTATAATTATAATCGATAGCATCCGTCTTGGATGGATTGGTTTGTGATTGGGGCTCGGAGCAGGCGGATAAAAAGAGACATAGAATAGTTAGTATCGCTGTTGTTCTTTGCATTTTATACCTCTTATATTTATCCATAAAATCAATTTAATACCCACAGATAACAGTGAATAATGATTTTTACATTATAATGACCGTTGAACGCCTTGCCAAGATGTTAACTACAACCCGGAACGCGATCAATCTGTCCAGATACATTGAAACCGACCAGAAGTGACTAAGGCTAATGCCCCGCAATTGAGCCTTCTAAAACGATCTGCTGGTTGTAGAAAATACAACAATATTATATGATGTGAATACACTCCAATATTCAGGAGCAGTTATATTATTTGGAAGGTATGAAGATATGACAAAATTTAAAACGATAACAATGGGCGCAACGATTGCCGCTTTTATTGCTACACAAGCAGCTGCTGGCGTTTTTGAGCATTACGGTGAAGTCCAGGGCTGGAATGTTTTTCTGGATAAGGAAAAAATGTCTTGCCTGATCGAAAAATCAGATGACTTGGGACATGTCGTCCAAATGGGCCTTATGGAAGACCATGGTATCGGATATCTCGGTGTGTTTACCAAAGACGAAATAAATCTAAAAGCAGGCGATAAAAAAGCAGTCGCAGTTCTTTTGGGCGACAATCTGTATTTCGGTGAGGCAACCGGTATGCGCAGCAACAAAACCGAGAGTTTGAATGGCGGGTATATTCTGACCGACAGCGCGGAATTTGTTGAAGACATTGCCAAACAATACACGATGACCGTGTTTCCAGAGCAATCTTATGGCTTTGTGATGAACCTTGCGGGAACTTATAAAGCTCTTGAAATGGTTAAAAAGTGCAACGCAGAGAATTAATATAATCAACATCTGTCCTGCCCTTTGGGCGGGACTTGTGAACACGCGTAAAAATCAATTTATAATATCATTACTAGATAATATCATCACTAGATAATATCATCACTAGGGAGTTTATATCATGATGAAATTTAATTTTAGCGCCACGTTTCTGATGACAGCAGTGATTGCAATGCCTGTAATGTCACAGGACGCTGGCACACCGACGAAACAAACATTATCCGCCAATTATACAGGTAAAGCATATTCTCCATATGCCGGACGTAATTACCCCGAGCGCCCGTTATGGGGCGACTCACATCTTCACACCAGCCTATCAATGGATGCGGGCCTGTTTGGCAATACCTTACCGCCAAGCGAAGCATACCGTTTTGCGCGTGGTGAAGAAGTTGTGTCATCCACGGGGCAGCCGGTACGCCTGTCACGGCCGCTGGACTGGGTTGTCATTGCCGATCACTCGGACGGGATGGGTATGGTCGGTGATATCAAAAGCGGCAAGCCGGAACTTATGGGTTTTGAACAGGCAAATCGCTGGCACAAAGGGATTTCGGCCGGTGCCGAAGAAGGCGTGGAAGCTGCACTTGATTTAATCATGGCTTTTTCAAATGACAAAATTGACCCGGATATGTTCGCACTTTATTCACCGGGTTCAAAATTATATAAAAACCTTTGGGAAAATGTTGTTGCTAATGCCGAGGCATTCAATGATCCGGGTCGCTTTACAGCCTTTATCGGCTTTGAATGGACCTCTCTGATCAAAGGTAACAACATGCACCGCGTTGTAATGATGCGCGACGGGCCGACCCGGGCACGCCAAGTTGTCCCATTTACCATGACTGCCCCGCAAGGTAGCCCGAACCCGCGTGATTTATGG